>Ga0326512_10000872_pt1 | contig 25176 bp, 41 predicted proteins | sample 1_2617_0518_D_FD_203652 | JGI IMG/M metagenome (GOLD analysis project Ga0326512, IMG submission 203652) | Bovine rumen microbial communities from UC Davis, California, United States - 1_2617_0518 | ecosystem: Host-associated > Mammals > Digestive system > Stomach > Rumen | place: USA...
AAAATGAAATGTTAGGAATATATACAAATATTGATATTAATGGAGCTTGGGATTACGCATTATACCCAATAACAACCACAATAAGTTTATCTGATAGATTTATATATTTAATTAATAATGAATAGACTATTTTACAAAATCATATGTTGAACTATAAATATCCAATATATAGTGCAACTGAACAAAATTATTCCATTGGATTTTTACCAATATCAACAGAAGATACTATGTATTTTACTATTTATAGTTTTGAACCAAATAAAGATCTTTCAAATGATATTCAAGTGTTTAAATCTTCTTTTCAAAATTATTTATTTAAATTAAATAATTATCCTAATATAAAAGACAATTTAATAAATAGCATTTGGGGAGAGACAGAATTAATTGATTTTTACAAAAATAATGCTTAGACAATTATTAAATATTTTTATGAAAAATTATTAAATTTTAAAATAGGAAAAATATTAGCCAGCAATGCTAATGTTAAAACCTTTAATAGCAATTTTAATTTTAAAAATAAATTTAATATAAGATATAAAGATTCAAATAACAACGTGATAAAAAAATCCGTACGTTTAGGAAATGATGTTGATGCATTTTAGATGTGTCTTTCTCCAATAGAAGCAAACACTGAATATACTTTTTCTTGTAAAATCCCATAGGGCTATGAAAATTCAAACCCTTCAACTTGGAACATTGGTATAATTTAGGAAGATGGAAATGGCCATGGGACAATAGTTAATAATTTAACTCTTTCAAAAATAGAAAACATATTATTTTGCACTTTTACTACTGCCGCAACCACTCAAAATATTCAGATAGAAGCAACAATTATACCATCTTCAGATCATATGATAACTTGTACTGATTTTATGTTAAATATAGGAACTTCAATAGAACCATATGAATTGTTTGCACATCCTGGTAATAATGCTTTTATTGAAATTCCAAATACAGCTTTTATTCCAGCTGGCTTAACAATTAGCGGCATTTAAATTTGACTTTCGCTAAAATTTTTGGTATAATAAAACCAAGAAAGAGGCGATAATATGAAAATATTAACATTAGACTTATCTACTAAACAAAGCGGCTATGCAATAGGATAGAATGATAAACTGCTTTAGCATGGATGCTTTTCTGCATCAGATAAAAATGCATATAAAAGAATTATTAAAATGCGGGACTCTATAGAAAATTTACTAAAAACTAATTAGATTTCTAAAATTATAATGGAAGAAGTCCGCCCTGAATACAACTCTCATACTAATAAGATTTTAATGTATTTGCAAGCTTCTGTGGTTCTAATGGCATATGAAATTAATCCGAAGATAGAATTTGAATTTTTTGGAGCAAGTTAGTGGAGAGCTAAACTAAAAATGCAGCAAGGGCGAGGTGTAAAACGCGAGCAACTCAAACCGCAAGATATAAATTATGTATAGCAAAAATATGGAATAACAGTTAATGATGATTAGGCAGATGCAATTTGTATATTAGATGCCTATTGGATAGAAGAAAATAATTAGATAAATTGGGAATAATAAAAAGGACAAAATCTTTAAGATTTTGTCCTTTTTCTTTTTTAATCATCATATTAAATTGTTGGTTCTTCTTCTATTGGCTAAGGATTTTCTTCATTCGATATTTGATTAGAAATTTTTTCAATCCATTCTCTTAAATTTGTTGAACTTAATGGTAAATTCATTAAATTACCTAAAACCTCTTTTAAGGTTTTATAATATATTCCTTGCTGATATATAATATTTTCAGTTAAAAAGGTTTTTCTATCTATTGCATCTTGAACCTAAGTTTGAATTTCATTGGGTATTTGATCCAATCTATCTTGAACATTGTTCATTTTACTTATAATGGTTTTTGCGGTAGTAAATTTTTCATTCATTTCTTCAATTTTTGCGGTATTAGCGACAATTGCCGCATTTAATGTAATTAGCTGATTTTTTATATCATTTAAAGCTTCTTCTACTGTTCCATTATCATAATCAACTAAATTTGCAGAAGTTCCTATATCAACCTCTCCTGATAATACATTGTCTTCATATACAGCAATTGTTTTTATTACTTCATTTGACATTATTTATCACTCCTTTTTATACTTTTCCCAAAATAATTTTTTCAATTCCATCATTAGAAGCAGGAATTAATATATATACCATATCTCCAATTTTATATTCATTATTATTCAAACTTTTTGCGGTTATTGTTGCGCCTTGATAATTACATCTATATTGATTTAAATTATTACTAATAATTTTTGCTTTTATAGTTTTATCAAAATTAGCTTTTTTTAAAGCTGACTATATCATAATATTCATAGCCTGTAGTAGGGTATCGTTTATATCCATAAGCTCCTCCTATTCTTTAAATAAGAGAGGGAGAAAATCTCCCTCTTTATTATTTTAATGCTATTTGCATAGCTTTATTAGTTAAATCTTTAAATGCCTATTCTATTTCTTTTTTACTATTAACACTTGGGAAATTAGCAGTAATAGAAACAGATTGCTCTAACATATCTTGCTGAGATTTAATTTTTTCAATTTGAGAATTTTGTTTCATTAAATCATTTAATTCGTTATTTAAATTTGCCATTCTAAATTGTAATTCATTTTGTTGCATTTCTCTTACCATTTGAATCATTTCAAGCATATTTGCGGTATCCTATTTATTTAATACAAGTTCTTTCTAATGAAGGACTGCTAACTTACCTTGAGTAGAAGACCAATCTCCTGTATATCCACCTGTATCAAATTTAGTATATTTTCCAATCTATGTGCCATATAAATAAGAATGTTTTTTAAAATTTGTTATAATCTATTTTATTGCCTTATCTGTATAGCGGTCTTGTAATGCTGTTTTTATATTATATTCTATATCTGTTGTCCATTCTAATCCTTTTTTATTTAATAAATCTGTAATATAAGAAATCCATTCATAAATAGTTTTCTTTGCAGAAAAAGAATCATATTTTTTCCCTTCATTTGAAGAAGAAGATGTTTTTAAGGTTAATTCTCCTTTATATAATTTTTCTATTTTTTCTTTGTCAAAACCATATCCACCTTGCCCAAAAGTTTCGTCAAAATAATATCTATTTTTTGCTTGTTCATCTGTTAAATGAACGCCTCTCTGTGCCCATCTTTGTTTAACGGCCTTTAAAGTTGCTGCGGTAGGACCTTGCTGACCTTCTCCTGGGCCCCCTCCGCCATTGCCGCCTCCTCCAGCAGCTCTGCCAGTTTGTTGTCTCTGATAAGCTGCAAGTGCTCCTGCAGCCGCATTATAAGCCTCTGCAACATTATTAACTGCATCTGCGGCAGCTTGGATTGCGGCAGTCTGTTCTTCCGTCCACATCTCTTGAAATTGTTCAACTGCTAATTTAGCTTGATTAGTTACTTCTTCATATTTTTTTCTTAACTCCTATCCTCTACCCCTTAAATCTTCCATTGTATCATATTCATCTTTCATTCTATCAAGTAAATCATCATTATTTTTAATTAATCCACCTTGTCCATCTTCTCCTCCAATTTTAATAGCAATTTCATCATATCCATTTGCAACTGCTGCTAAATCAATTCCTGCAGACTCCTCTAACTAATGAATTTTTCCTTGATATTCTTCATTCTTACCTTGTAACTTATCAATCGCTGTTGCCACAATATTTTCTAAACTATCTTCATTAGTAGAAAACTTTTCTATCATTTCTTGAACACCAGAGTTAAAAGTAGGAACAAATCCTTCCTATTCCATCCATTTTCTTTTTTGTTCTTCTGTCATATCTGCAAAAGCCTGTCCAACATCTCCTAATGATAATTTATAACTTTCAAATCCTGAATTTATCATATTTTGTTGTTGATACATAGATTCTTGAGATAAATTATTAATATAATCAGTATACTCTTTTTGTACCATTTTCATTTGCTACATAATTTCGGCTTGTTTCTCAGGATTTTGATAATTTGCATTAAACTCATCATATAGCTCAGATAATTTATTTTGAAATTCTTTTGTAGCATTATACGCCTATTCTAAATTTTTTTCATAATTTTCTTTATCAAAATTATATAAATCATTTTCTGCTTTAGCTAAATTATTTTCTGCCTATCCAATATTATCTTGGTCTGCCACATATTGGTAAGAATAATTACCTTGAGAATCACGCTTTAATCTCATTTGAGTTTTATTATTTCTTGCCTATTCAAGAGCAATTCGAGCTTTCTCAACTTCTAATACTTTTTGTGCTCTATCTACATCATATTGTGTTAATTTATCTTTCTATTTTAAAATAGTTAATTGTTCATTCATTACTTTCTTTAATTGTTGTTGACTTCTTAATCCTTTTGTATCATTTAAGGCTTGATTGTATAAATATTCTGTATTTTTAACTGCAAAAGCAGAATTTACTGTATCCAAATACAAATTAGCTTTTTTCTTCATTAAATCCCATTGAGTATCTAAATATTCAAAACTTTTTCCATTTGTCAGTTCTTTTTCCATATTATCAAATATTTCTGCAATAGCATTAGAATATTGGTCTTTTAAATTCTGAATAGACTATGTAATTGCAGAATTAATATCAGATACTCCATTCAAATAAGCCTCTTTGAAACGTTTTGCGTCCTATGCTGCCTATTTTGTTCTCTCTGCATCTGCTCCATTCTATTTTGCATATTGTTCAGCTCTTTTTTCTGCCTCTTGCCACTGTCTATAATTTTCGTCATTTGTTTTCTTTAAAAAGTCTAAATTATTAACATTATTTTTATGCATTTTATCATAATATTTATCCATTGCCTTATAGTTTTTCTATCCATAAACTAATTTTATTAAATCCAAATCATGAGATAATTGTTCTCCATACTTTTGATATGCCTATTTTTGTTTACTATACATCTATTGAATATTATCAATAGTGTCAAGATAAGCTTGGTCGATAGCATCAAGCTATTCAGCTACTCCTTGTAATTCTTTTTGCAACTATTCTGATGCAGTTTTTGCGTCTTCCATTGCAAGTGTCATATTATCCCCATAAAGCTAATCTTTACCATTTTTACGAATATTTTCTGCGGCGTTCATAGCTCTATATAATTTTTCTGTATTAGCACTCATCTCTCCAGATGTGTAGTAAGATTCTGCTTTTGCTAAATGTTGGTTTGTATCTCTTTCAGTTTTAGTGAATACATTTGTATAAAGCACACTATCTCTTTCAAGAACATTTCGTTTAAAATCTTCCCATTGTCTTTTTGCCTATCCTAATTCAAGAGTTAATTTAACTTTTAAATTAAATTTTTCAACATTAGATTCAACTAAAGCATCTAATTGTTCTTGAATTTGGTCTTCAACTGACCCCATATCTTTTATTAGTTTATCATAATTACTAATACCAGTTTTTAAATCATTTAAATCAGTATTGGCTAAAGATAATGTTTTATTAATTTCGTCCATTTGCTATTTTAAGCTCTCTTTTGTGCTAATATCTGTGGACGCATTATATTGATTAGCTAAAGTATTATATTGATTTGTTAAACTATCAACTTTATTTTGTGTGGCAGTCATTACGGACATATAATTAGATATATTTCCATCTGCCCCAAATGTAACCCCTTTTGATGCTAATTGTTGTTGTTGATATTGTTTATCAGATTTTTGAATAGCTTGTTTTGTTTTTAACGTTTGTATTTCTTGATTTAATAATTTTTGTTGATTATCTAATCCTTTTATTAAATCTTTTCCATATAATTTCTTTTGTTCTTTTTGAGCATTTTTTAATTTTCTATTTATTTCATCTAACTCTATATTAATATCGTGATATAAATCTCTCTGGTCTTGAATTGCCTTTTTTAAGTCAACTTGAGCCTATTGTTGTTTTTTAAGCGCTTTAGCTTGTTTTTCTAATTCTTGACTACGTTGTTTCCAAAGAAAATCAGTATCTCCAGATTTTGTTGCGGTACCCTTTTGATAAGATATTTTTCCAGTTTCCTCATCTACAGATAATTGAATACGAATATCCATTCCTTCAAAAATATCTTTAATTTGTTCTGCAGAAGCCCCTGCTTGAACTAACATATCAAAAAATGGTTCGATTAATGCATCACTTAAAGAATCTCCAATTTGAGAGTTTTTAACAAGATTTCTTAAGGCTTCTGAGGATTCTTGATATGTATTATTATCAATTCCTATCTGAATTAACATATCTTGTTGAGCTAATTCTTTTAATCTATCAAACGCTTCTTTTGCTTCCTATTCTGTTCCAGTTAAAGCAATATTCATTAAATCTAAATTTTCAGTAGAACGCAAAAATGTTTCAGACAACGATTCTCCATCTAAATTTAACATATCAGAATAAGCATCTCTAATTGCAGTAACAGAAGTTAATGCTCCACTTTCAAGCTATGTCTTCCAAGTTGAAATATTTTTCGCAGCATCCATTAAACCATCATTGAATCTTAATATCTATTCTGATAATGCTTTTGCAGTACGAGCATTTGATTTCAACCCATCATTTAATTCATCTGAAGAGTCTGCTAAATCTTGAATTGTTTGTTGTAAATTATAAATATCAGTTTCTTTTAAATCAGTATCGGTAGGAAATAACGCATCATACATTGCATTTCCCGCTTCAATACTTTCCTCTTTTAATTCTTTAATTCTATCTTCTAAGGCATCACTATTAAATTCTTTACTAAAATCAATTTTATCATATAATTCTGTTAATTCTTTATCTTGCTCCTATGATAATTTTCCATTTTCTAAAGCTGTTTTTAATTTATTGATATTTGCAGTAGATTCGCCATTAAGATATTGCTATGAATTCTATAAAATCTATAGCATAGCTTTTTGTTCTTCTTCTTTTGACGGCAATTCTATTTTTTGCATTTCCTATGCAAGTTTATATAATAAATCATTTGACTACAAATAATAATTCGTCCAACCCTCAGAACCATGAAAGTCCTATGGATGAGTTTTAAAACCTAATAAAGCATTTTTTAAATCTGAATCAATTTCAACATCTGCATATTTTCCGCCTTCTTTAAATTGCTCTGCAAATTTAACTAAAGTTTCTCCATTTGCTCTTGCTGTATCTGCTTGTTGATGAGAATCAAGTTTATTAAAATATGTAAGATCGGTCTTTCCTGTAAGAGCGTCCTTTCCTGAATAAATAAAATCTCCATAATTTGTAATACTATCTTCTTTAAGCATACGAGTTTTATCATTCTATTTTTTCTTAATAATATCTTCAACTTGACCATCATTTTTATTAGAATATTCTAATAATTTATTAGCAATTGTTAAATCATTTTCATTTTGTTTATTTATCGTACTAAAATCAGAACTCTGTAATCGTTGTCCAAGTTTTTCAAAATCTTTACGATTTCCAATAAAACTATATCCTCCAACTCCATGTGCAAACATTTTTTGCATTTCTGGATCTAAAGTTTCAAAAGTTTTACTATCTATTTTTTTACCATTTCTGACTTTCTCTAAAATATCTGCATATTTTTGAAATTTATCAGTGGCTGCATCTATATTTGTTTTAGTTAAATTTTCTAAATTAATTTCAGAAGTATCTTTAACATATTGATTTACTTGTTTCCATCCATCTATGGTTTCAGGTTTTAATTCAAGAAATTTGTCTAAATGTACCTAATCTAAATTTTCTATCTCTTTTAATGTTTCACTATCAATAGTCTAACCAAACTACTCTTCTAATTTATGAATTTTTTCTGCCTGTCTATCGTATAAAGAATAAGACTAAGAAGAATCCTTTCTAATATTTTCTCTAATAGAAGTTCTAATATCTTCATCTGACATAATTGAAGCAAGCTATACATTATTTTCTTTAAAAGATTTAACTGCTTGTTCCAATTTATCATTATAAGAATCTAAATCTGAAACATCTGTAAAATCAACAGATAAAGCTGCTATTTTTGAAGCTTGTTCTTTTGCTGCGGCAACTCCTGCATCAATATCTTTCCCACCAGCAGTATTTTGCTCCCAATGATACCAAGTTTCCATACTACTAATAAGACTATCAGTTTTTCTTATATCTGAATAATTATCTAATTTTTTAATCTATGTCATTATAGTTTTTATTGTTTCTGCCTATAATGCTGCCCATTCTTTTGATCCATCTGCTTCTTTATAAATAGCATTTCCTGCATCATCAGTTCCTATTTGAACTTTATCTAAAATCCATCTTCCGCCCTATTCTCTCAATCCATATTTTTCTGCAATAGCTTTTACATCTTTATTTGTATTATCATAATAACCTTGCCTAAATACAAAATTGTCTCCCTATGCGGTTTGAGTGTCTCTTGCTATATTCATTGCAGTTTCTGCTTGTTCATTTGCGTTATTTAAAGCTTGATTTGCTGCCTATAATTGTGCAGCTTTCATTGCCTAAGTTAAATTTCCATATTTATCAGTTAATTTATCTATCTATTCTTGTTCCAACCCATATTGATCACATAATTTCTATATTTCTGATTTTAATTCAGCTCTGGTAATATTTCCTTCTTGGTATTTATCATTTATAGCAGAAATTGCTTTATATAACTACTGTTGTTTATTTATCTATTCTGCTTCTGCTTTTTGTTCTTCTAATAAACTTTTATTAGCTTCTATACGTGCCTATTTTTTTGCTTTTTCAGCCTCTCCAATAGCAAAAGTTATGGATGCTATTGCCGTTGCAGCAAGAACGATAGCTCCAATAGGACCCAATGACGCCCATAAATCTTTTAATGCGGTTGATGCGGCGGTAGCAGCGCCTCGTAATGCTGTTAGTGCAACAGAGTGCCCAGACTATGCTGCGATTAATTTAATATTCTCTAAAGTAAGAGCTTTTCCTTGGATAGTTAATCCTTTAAAAGCAGCATTTGCTTTTGTAGCTCCAGAAACTAACATCGGTAAAGCAGTTGCCATTAAAGTAATTGTTTTTAAAACCTTTTCTCCAGTTGAAGCATTTGAACCCCAAACATTTCCAATACTTTTTAACTGATTAAAAGCAGCAACAACAGAAGTAATACCCCCTGCTAAATCTGTAAATCTTTTTACACTAATAGATTGTTTCATAGATTCATCTACAGAACCTTTTTGTTGTTTAAGCTATTCTAATTTAGCTTTTAATTTTTCAACCTCTTCTGGAGACATATGAAGCAATTTTAAAAATTCCTAAACCTGTTTTGATGATGCTCCAAATATACTTTGCAAATTTAAAAATTGTTTCTTTATACTTTCAATAGAAGGGCCGCCTTCCGTTCCTAACTTAGAAAGGTCATTTTTTAATTTTTCAACTGCCTCTTGCTGTTCTTTATTTAAAACGCCTTCGCCCTTCATATTTTCTAATGACTATATAAATTTATCAACTTTTCCTTTTCCTTGGTCAAGTTGATCTTGAAGTCCTTTTACCTCTTCTTGTAATTCTTTTATTCTCCCTTTGTTCTTTCTTGCACTTTTTTTAGTTTTTTCTAAATTTGCAATATTCTCATTTAATTCATCTATACGTTTTTTTATATTGTCTGCATTTTTTATATCTTCTGGCATTATATTAGCAATTTCGTTTTTCATTTTTTCCATATTGTTTCTAAAATTGCTAAATTTCTATTGAATAGATTCTAATTCAGCATCAACCTGCTCTCTAAATTCTCCAGTTGAATCATTTTGGTAATTTTCATATACAGATTTATTTTCATCTTCTAATAAATCAGTTGCGTTTAAACCTTCTAATCTATTTTCAATACCTTTATCTCGTATCTCATCTATAGCTCGAAGAGTAGCATTAACATCTTTAATTTGGTTATTTAATTCCTATGCTTTCTCCAATACATCTGAAGGAATTAAATCTTTAAAATCTCTTTTCTTTTCTAAAAGACTTTGTTGATATGCTGCCCAATCTCTCTCTTCTTGCGGTCTTGATGTATCCTTTTGAGCTTCTTGCAATCCTTTTATTTTTTCAGTTAATTCTATTGCCTAAGCCTTTGCTAATCCCATATTAGAAATGGTTACTTGAAGGCTATTTGCAATTTTATTTCCAAATACATTTAAACCAATAGCCCCAAGCATAGATAAAACTCCCACTCCACCACCAAGAGTATCTATAAAACCAGCTACTCCATTGGTCAAAGTGGTAAATAAATCTAACAAAGGTTTAATAGAATTAGTATCTATTAAAGAGTCATAAATATTTTCAACTCCAGCTCTTAGAATTTCTAAATGAGCAGCAGTTGATTCCATATAAATATCTTGTTGCTATTGTAATGTTCCTGCTGCATTTTGAGCTGTTTCTAAGGCACTATTATATTTATCAAAATTATCAAATAATGCAAGTAAATTATTATATTGTCTTTGACCTGCCATAGTTTGTGCTAAATAAACTTGTTGTTCACGGGACATATCTCCCCATTTAGCACCAATTTCTTCCATAACAGTACCCATATCACGAAGATTTCCAGTAGCATCAAGAACATTAATACCCATTTCCGCCATTTTCCCAGAATATTGACCAAGAGTAGTTCCATCTTCTTCTACTCCAGCTTTAATATCTGTAATTCTTGCATATACAGTTCTTAATGCAGTACCAACACTTTCAGGAGCTTGTTTTGTAACAGATATAATAGTTGATAACTGTGCGGCAAGTTGTTCTTCTCCAACCCCCATTGCGGCGGCTGCAGATGCAACTTTACTCATACCAGTTGATAATTCTTGTAGATCTGATGCAGTCGTTGCAGCAACAGCAGCTAATCTATCTACATAAACTTCTGCCTATTCTGCATTTACTTTATAACCATTCCAAACTGCTGTTAATTGCTCAGAAACTTCTTCAGCAGATTGCCCTGTTACATTAGCTGTTTTTAATGTAACCTAAGTTCGTGCTTCAACTTCTTTATCATTTAAACCTTGTTGTGCATAAATTAATGCTGCTTTTGTATAATCAGTTGTAGACTTTCCAAGTTCTTGTGCAACACTATTCGCTTTTTCAGCAAATCTTGTCATTTCATCTGCTGATTTACCAGTTACAATTCTAATATCATTTAATGAAGTGTCTAAAGATTTTGTATATCCCCAAGCCTGTTGAATAGTATTTGAAAATCCATTTATAATAGTTGAAGATAATCCCCATTTAATTGAATTTGTTAATGTTGTATACATTTTATCTAAGGTATTATGGGTTTGTTTAACTGTTTGACCCATTTTAAATACCTGAGATTCAATTTGTGAAAAAGTTCGAGTTCCTGTTGGACCAATTTTCTATAATTCTGTTCTTAATCCCTTTAATCCACCAGTATCTTTTAATGCTGCTTTAAATTTTTCAATATTAACAGTATTCAATTTTGGATTAAAAGCTTGTGCAATAGCTTTTTCTGCCACATTTGCTGCGGCTTTTGCATCTTTTAAAGATTGTTTTAATTTATCTATATCTGTTATTCCTGTCTGAGCAGAAATTTCAGCAAGAGACATTTTTTTTACATCTTGTAAAGATTTTTTAAGCTATTCAATTTTCTTTTTATTAACATCAAAATCAATACTATATAATATTTTATTTTCCTGTGCCATCCTTTTTTCTCCTTTACTATAAATTTTTTTATTATAATATATATGATTTCTCCTATACATATAATATAAAAAATTAGATTCTCATTTTATCTATTTTCGACCGTTGCTAAAAATTAAGATTTTTAAACTTCACTCTAATATTATTTTTGCCAAAGCCTAAGGCACTTTTATTTGAAAATTTAAAAAATTTAAAGTATAATATATACATAAAATAAAAAAATAAAAAGAAAGGAATAAATAATTATGGCAAGATATAATGAAGATAATTATATGGAACAAGCTCCAATGAATAGACAAAGAGACCTTGTCCTTTCTACTAATGAGTTTTGTTTTCTTCAATCTAAAACTAATGGTGCAATAAAAACCTATACAGGCCCCATTACTATGACTATTTCCGCACAGGAAAATCTTGTAATATTTGATGCTAAAACAAAGCGTTTTAATGAAACTCAAGATTTTGAAAAAGCAAGACAGATTTTTGTATCTGCTCCTGAAGGTTGGTACATTGTACTTAAAAATCCTGCGGAAGATGGTTCTCACCCTGAAGCAGCAAAAGCAGTAAACAGTCCAACACTTGAAATTGGACATAAAATAAACATTCCTGGACCGACATCTTTCAGCCTTTTCCCAGGTCAGATGACTCGTGTAATTAGAGGACATAGACTTCGTTCTAACCAATATCTTCTTGCAAGAGTTTATGATGCAGAAGCCGCAAAGAAAAGTAATGCAGAAGGTACAATGATTGATGCAGAGGGTAATGAAGTAAAAGCAAAACAGGAAGATTACTTTGTAGGACAGCTTCTTGTTATTAAAGGAACAGAAGTTTCCTTCTACATTCCGCCAACAGGAATTGAAGTAATCCCAATTAATGCTGAAAATGGAGAAGGCACTGGCGCATATGTCAGAGATGCTATTACTCTTGAAAGACTGGAATACGCAATCCTGAAAGATGAAGATGGAGAAAAGAGATATATCCACGGTCCATCTGTGGTATTTCCTAAGCCAACTGAAACATTTGTATCTGCTCCAAAAGGTGGATATATATTCAGAGCACTTGAACTTTCTCCAATCAGCGGCATCTATGTAAAAGTAATTGCAGAATATGATGAAATGAAGAATGGTAAGAAAGTACATCACCCAATAGGTGAAGAACTCTTTATTACTGGTAATGACCAAATGATTTATTACCCAAGACCTGAACACGCAATGATTCAGTATGATGGAAAGTATATGCATCACGCTATTGCTATCCCTGAAGGCGAAGGTCGTTATATTCTTAACCGACTCACTGGTACAATTACTACAATTAAAGGTCCTCGTATGTATCTACCCGACCCCCGCACAGAAGTAGTGGTTAAGAGAAAACTTACTCCTAAAGAGTGTTCTCTGATGTATCCTAACAATGCGGAAGTTGTAAAATATAATAGCGACCTTTCTGAAAAAACTTTAGCAAGAGCCGCAAATAAGGGACTTCTTTCTAATCCTATTGATATTCTTGAGAACTTTTATTCTACTGGCGACCAAGAGGCTACACTTGCTATTTTTGAAGCTAATGCTAATATTTCGCGTGGAACCAGCTATACCAAGCCAAGAACTATTACTCTTGATACTAAGTATGAAGGAGTAGTTTCTATTGATGTATGGACAGGCTATGCAATTAATGTAACTTCTAAAACAGGTAAGCGTGAAGTTGTTGCGGGCCCCGCAACTCGTCTGCTTGATTATGATGAAACCGTGGAAGCTATCAAGCTTAGCTGTGGAACTCCTAAATCTACTGATACAACTATTACAACATCTTTTTTAAGAATTGCTAATAATAGGGTGTCTGATATAATTGAAGCTCAAACTTCTGATGGCATTGATGTATCTATTCATCTTAATTACTGGGTAACTTTCCAAAAAGAATATCAGAAAGATTGGTTTGCTATTGAAAATTATGTAAAATATCTATCTGATAATATGCGTTCTCTGGTTAAAAGAACTGTTAGAGGATATGATTTTAATACCCTCTATGCAAATTATACTACTGTTATCAGAAATGCAGTTCTTGATATTAAAGAAGGCAAAAAGGAAGAAGGAAGACTCTTTAAGGTTAATGGTATGCTTGTAACAGAGGTAGATATTATTAATCTTAATTTTGATAATGCATATCAGGAAGAACTCGATGAGTTCCAAAGAGATGTTGTTTTCCAAAAGTTAAAGCTGGATAATGCTCGTGCTCGTGAAAATATTGTTAAAGAAATTGCGGAAAGTGAACAAAGACAAAACAAATGTAATCATGAAGTTAATATGAAACAGCTGGCTCTTAAGCAAGAATTTGAACTTACAAAACTTGCTAATGATGCTGCTCAAACCACAAAGAAAGATGAACTTGAAGCCGCAAGATTCCAAGCTCGTAGGGATATGCAGGAAGTTCTTAATGCTATTCAAACTGCGGAAGTTGCTCGTAGAAAAGAAAATGACACTGTTGAAGCAGAAAAACTTGCAAGACTTGCTGAAATTGAAAAAGCTAAGCAGCAGGCTTATGCTGATACAATTAAAGAAATTCTTGGAGCAATTCAGCCTGGACTTATCGAAGCTATCAGCGCAAAAGCAAACGCTCAGCTCCTTACTGATGCTGCAAGTGCTATCGCTCCATATGCGATTGCCCAGGATGAATCTGTTGCAGACTTTACCAATAAGCTGCTTCGTGGAACCTCTCTTGAAAATATATTAAATAATATGTTTAAACAAAAGTAAAAATAATTCCGAGTAGTATTATACTACTCGGAATTTTGTTGTTTCTAAAATTAAATCTTCAATTTTTATATTATTAAAATGCGTTAAATGATTAAATTTTTGTCCCGTTAAATCAATTAATTTTGACATAAAATCAACTCCTTCATCGAAGAATAAAAAATATAATAAATAAATTTTTTACATTGGATCAAATTGTTTTTATATATGGTCCTAAAATTCTCCCATTGTTTTTTTTTTAAATTTTTGTTATAATATATATACAATAAAAAATAAATAAAAAAGGAGTTTTCTATATGAGAATGTTTTATACTGCCAGAAATGAATTTGTTGAGGTCTGTGCAATTTATCAAGACCGCACAGCAATGATTTTTGACCCGTATATAGCATCAAAGACAGGACCCAGTGGCGCTTGGGTAATTGTTAAACTTTCAAAGCTCATCCCCGAAGATTATGTAAATAGAGAAGGCAAGTTTGAAAGCAAAACAGAAAAAAATAAACTTAAGACAAGACTCACTCTTCATAATGCAGAATGGGAAGCCACAGATGGAAGTCTTTTTACAAATGTTGAAGATGCTATTGAATATGAAAGACATCTTGCTGGCAAAGAATATATTGTTAATACCTCAGATTGTATAAAGGAGGCTTAAAAATGTTAAACAAAAACCAAGAAAGAGAACTTGCTTATCTGGTAAAAATAGATGCGGTAACTCCTATCGCTGGCTACGACAGAGTTGAGCTTGCTCATGTAGGCGGATGGACTATTGTAGTAGGAAAAGGAGAGTTTAAAGCAGGTGACCCCGCAGTATATTTTGAAATTGACTCTCAGCTTCCTGAGAAACCACCTTTCTCAGATATGGAGTTTCTTGCTTCAAAACACTATAAAATCAAAACTCAAAAAATGTGTAAATCTATTTCTCAGGGTTTGCTAATGTCAGTTGCTCAATTCGGATGGGAAATTCAAGCAGATGGTTCTGTATGGGATCCAGGGTCAGGAGACCATGGTCGCCACGACCTTAATGATGAATCTCGTTTCCTAACAAAAGAATTGGAAGTAACATATGCAGTTCCAGAAGATAACAAAAGAAAAGCAAACTCAGCAGATAAATATAAGAAAATGGCTCAACGTCATCCAAAACTTTTCCGCAATAAAGTTATCAAATGGTTGATGAATAGAGGTTGGGGAAAAACTTTACTATTCTTCTTCTTCGGAAAAAAGAAAGATACTAAAACAGGGTGGCCTGCTTGGGTTACAAAAACAGATGAAGAAAGAATTGAAAATCTACCATTTTTACTTGGTACAAAAAAGTCTTGGATTGCTACTGAAAAAATTGATGGCACAAGCACAACTTTTACTCTTAAAAGAGGAAAGGGCTTATTTAAAAAGAATGAATTTTTTATATGTTCAAGAAATGTAGTTTTTGATAAGCCTGATAAAAAATGTTTCTATGATTCTAATGTTTATGTTGAAATGGCAGAAAAATATGAAATTGAGCAAAAACTTACTGACATTTTAAATAAACAGCCTGAATATGATTGGGTAACTATTCAAGGTGAAACTTTTGGTGCTTCTATCCAAAAGAGAGACTATCATATGAAAGGGCACGATTTTGCAGCATTTAATTTTATCACTTCTACTGAAGGAAGATGGAACTCTGTTGAAATGGATAAATTTTTATCACAATATGGAATCCCTTGCGTACCAATTGTAAATGAAGATTATGTACTTCCAGATAATCTTGAAACATTAAGAAATTATGTCAATAGAGAAAAATCAAAAATAGATGGGGATATGAGAGAAGGAATAGTTTTCCGCTCTTTTGATGGTACAAAATCTTTTAAATGTGTATCTCCTGAGTTCTTAATTCGTTTCCATTCCTAAATAGTTAGGAGCAACCCCTTTAAAAGATTTATCACCAAATACAAGCAATTTTATTATATAAATTTTTCAAGACAAGAGGAAAAACTCTTGTCTTGATTTTTTATAAAAAATTTGTTATAATATAATTACAATAAAAAAGAAAGGAAGTATTCTTCAATGAGAAATGGTAAATATACAATTTCTAAAATGTTTTGTACAAAATGTGGCAGAGAGGGAATCGCAGTCCCCAGAAAAATTGGCAAATATAGAGAGGCAGGACATCTTAAAAATCTTTATTGCATTTATTGCGGATGCGAAAGAAATCACGTAGAAATTCGTTCAATGTATAGTGATTATAATTATGAAGACTTTCAGCTTGAAATGAAATATGGTAATTTTGATGAAGATGGCAACCGCAAAGAACCATATAGAATTTTCAGAGGAAAACTTGCACAACAGGAGGTATATGAATGAGTAATTTATATGTATTATGCGGCGCCCCAGGTTCAGGAAAATCTACTTTTGCTAAAGAAATTTTCCCAAAATATTTTCCTGACCATCCTTATAAGATTATTTCTCGAGATACAATCAGATTTTCTTTATTGAAAGATGGAGAAAAATATTTTTCTCACGAAAATGAAGTATATCAAATTTTTTGGGACTCTATCAATAAGGCATTAAAAGAAGGATTTGATGTTATTGCAGACCAAACTTCAGTAAGCCCTAATTCAAGAACTTTTTTATTACAACATATTTCAGAATATGAAAAAGCCATTGCTATTGAAATAAAAACTCCTTTAGAGATGTGCCTTGACCGCAATAGTCAAAGAACAGGATTAACTTTTGTCCCACCAAGCGCTGTTAAAAATATGTATTATAGTTATATTTCTCCCACAGTTTCAGAAGGTTTTTCTCAAATTTACACATATGATGCATTAAGAGAGAAGCTTTTTTCTCATAATATATAAAGGAGGCAGATATATGAATAATATTTGGATAATTTCAGATACTCACTTTAACCATAATAAAGATTTTATTCTACAGCCACGATGTTTTTCAACAGTAGAAGAAATGAATGAAGGAATAATTGAAAAATGGAACTCACTTGTTCAACCTAATGATATTGTCTATCATCTTGGCGATATGGCGCTTGGAGATATAAATGATGCGATTCCTCTTATAAAAAGACTTAATGGAAAAATTAGGCTCGCTATTGGTAATCACGATACTGACGCAAAATTAAAAATATATAGTACCATTTCTAATATTGAAGATATCCAATTTGGATACAGAATTAAAAAAGGTAAAAGTACTTTTTTACTTACTCATTACCCGCAACTTACAGGCAATTATGATACAAGTAAAACTTACTCAATTCATGGACATACTCATCTTACAGATACTTTTACAGAAGGGTATGACCTTATGTTTAACGCCTCTTGTGAAGCTCTTTGTTGTGTTCCTATAAATATTGAAAATATTAAGCAATTAATCCAAGAACATCTTCGGGACAAAAATAATTAAAATAATCTTATGATTTTTTATATTCTTTAGAGAAAAATCTCTAAAGAATATTTTTTTTATTTTCAAAGGAGGTAACTATATGAATAAATTATGGTCAAAAGATTGGTGGAAAGCCGCAGGAACAAGAGCAATTAAAACATTTGCACAAACTTTTGTTGGCTCTGTCGCAGTAGGAATGGCGATAAGTGATATTAACTGGCTTACAGTTGCCTCTGTTGCAGCCGTAGCATCAGTATTAAGCCTTATGACTTCTATTGCGGGAATCCCTGAAGTAAAGGAGGAAAATGAACAATGGCATTAAAAGGTATTGATGTTTCTTATTCTCAAGGAAGTATAAATTGGGCAAAAGTAAAATCTCAGATAGATTTTGCAATTCTTAGAAGTACATTTGGCTCAGATTTACCAAGTCAAACTGATAGTCAATTTCATCAAAATGCCAATGGATGTGTAAAAAATAATATTCCATTTGGAATTTTTCATTTTGGTTATTTTGTAGATGAATAGACTGCAAAAGGGTAGGCTGATTTTGCTATTAGAATAGCAAATGAATATAAGCAATATGTAAAATTTATTGCATTAGATTTAGAAGAAGATTCTGAAAGATATGCAAAAAGAGTTGGTAAAATTCCTAATTGGGGAAAATGTGCAATTATTTTCTTATAGAGAATAAAAGCAGCAGGTTATACTCCTGTAATTTATACAAATGTTGATTGGATGCAAAATAAATTAGGCGGATATAATAATATGAAAGCCTATAAAATATGGTTTGCAGGTCCAGATGCAAAAGCTCCAAAATATGATGCTTCAATCTGGCAATATAATTGGACAGGAAAAATTAGTGGTATAACTGGAAATGTTGATTTAGATTATTTATATGATGATAATTTATTAAAATCAAAAACAACCACTTCATCTACAAAAATAAGCGATAAAGATACATTTTTAAATCAAGCCCGCACTTATATTGGAAAAGATGGTCAATATGTATGTAAAACCAAACTTGGGCTTGGCGCAGTATATGATTGGTGTGCATTTTCAATCTCAGCAATTATGAAAGATTGTGGCTTTATTGGAAAATATCAAGGTGGAATTTATAGTTTTGCTTCTGATAATGCCAGAAATGATAATGGTAAATACGGAGAATGGTTCCTTAAAGGAAAGAAAACTCCCGCTCCCGGCGACTTAATTATGTTTAAATATGCTTCATTTACTAATCCTGTTGATAAATATTCTGCAAGTCATATAGGAATTGTAGAAAAAGTAAATGGAAATGAAATTACTACATTAGAAGGAAATGTAGACGGATATGGAAATAATTGGGCAGGAACATCAAGTTTCAAAAGAAAAACAAGATATTTAAACAATTCAGATGTATATTCATTCTTCCGCATCTGGTGGGATGGAAAGAAAACTACTACTTCAAGCGGAAGCTCAAATACAACAACAAAACCAACTACTTCTACTTCAACCGCATCAATAGCTCCTGATATTTATTATCAAGTATATGCTGGCGGAAGATGGCTTCCTGAAGTAAAAAATCTTGAAGATTATGCAGGACTTGAAAATCAAACAATTCAAGGTATTTACATGAGAACTACAAAAGGTCATATAAAATATAGAGTTAAAACTGTTGATTCTCAAAATTATTTGCCTTGGGTATATGATAGAAATGATTATGCAGGTATAATTGGTAAAAATATTGCTTGGGTACAAGCTACTCTTGAAGGAGTAAATGGATATCAAACTTCATATAGAGTTTCTACTACTGCATCAACTAATTATTTACCTTGGGTTACAAATTATAATACTGTAAATGATAATGGATATGCAGGTGGAAAATCAAATCAATCTATTGATAAATTACAAATAAAAATTGTAAAAAAATAATAAAAATATAAATGGGTTGTATATTTTTATACAACCCGCATATTATATAAATAAGATATTGCTGCAACAGCAGCAATATCTTATTTTTATTTGTTGACAACTATTAAAATTTATGTTATAATATATAATAAATTAACAAAGGAGTTTTAACTATGTTACATTTTTATACAGACGGTTCATCTCATAAATTAAAAAATAATAGTTGCGGCGGCTATGGAATAACTATTTTTGATGATAACGAAACTTTAATTGGTTGTTGTTGTCAGCAATTTCCCACAAAAGTAACTAATAATCAAATGGAATTAATGGCAATATTAAGAACATTTGAAATAAAAAATGAATATCATAAAAATGAATCTATAACAATTTATTCAGATTCAGCATATTGTATAAACGCACTCTCCTCCTGGATATATACTTGGTGTAATAATGGCTGGAAAAATAGCCAAAATAAAATAATAGAAAACTATAATATATTCAAATCCCTTTATTCATATTATAACAAAGAATTTTTTATAAGTCAAATAGAATTTAAAAAAATCCTTGGTCATTCAGGCATAATAGGAAATGAGTTATCTGATGCTCTTGCGCAAGAAAATGGAAAGAAATTTAAGCAAACAATTCTTGAAAATAGAGTAAAATTAGACCCCTCTCTACAAATCTTTGAAAAAAATGAAAATTTTTGTTATAATATATAAGAAAGATTAAAAATAAAGATTTTGGAGGAGTAAAAATGCCAAATAAGTTATACGATAAAAATAGCATACAAAGCCTTTCACCACTCGAATTTACCAGACTTCGACCTGGTGTCTACTGCGGCAGTACAGAATATTCAACTCAATTAGTAATAGAAGTTGTTTCTAATGCTATTGATGAATTTAAAGCAGGGCATGGAAATCTTATTGAGGTAAAAATTGATACAATAGGCGATATTAGCTATATGGTTCGAGATTATGGACAAGGTTTTCTTGTCAATTCATTAAGAGAAGATGGAAAAACAGTTCTTCAGGCGGCTTTTGATACGCTTAATACATCAGGTAAATTTTCTGATGATGGTGTATATGAAGGTACCGCTCTTGGTTTAAATGGTATTGGTTGTAAACTTGTAAACTTCTTATCTCATAAAATGGAAGTTGAAACTTTCAGAGATGGAATGACAGAAAGCATCTTTTTTGAAGAAGGTGTTTTTGTTAATAGAAAAATTGACAAAAGCAAAGAACCTTCTGGTACATATGTAAGATGGCAACCATCAGAAGAATTTTTTACACATCAAAATGCAGACTTTAATAAATTAAAAGAATTATTTCATATTCTTGTATGTTTATGTCCTGGCTTAACTATTGAATTAACAATAGACAATAAAAAAGAAACATTTTCATCAAAAAATGGACTTAATGATTTAGTTGATGATGCAGTAAGTGATACTGAAATTATAAATTCTCGTATGAATATGAATTTTGATGCAGGAAAAAATAAACTTGATATGGTTCTTACCTATACATCAAAATATTCATTAAATATGATTTCTTATGTTAATACAGGTGAAACTGACTCAGGTCCGCACATTACTCAAATTAAAACTATTATAACCAGAGAATTTAATAAGTTTTTTAAAGAGAAAAAATGGTTAAAAGAAAAAGATGAAAATTTAGGCGGCGATGATATTCAAGAAGGAATGTTTATTGCATTTAATTTAACTGCCCCTGGTATATCATATGACGCTCAGACAAAATCAAGAATTGTAAAAATTGATATGTCACCTTTCACTTTTGCTATTGCAACAGCTTTAAGAGAATGGTTTGAATCAAATGAAAAAGATATTAAACTTATTTTTGAAAAAGCAACTGCCGCACGAAAAGCAAGAGATGCTGCAAAAAGAGCAAGGGATAAAGCAAGAGAGCAAAACAAAGAAAAGAAAAATAAATTAATAAATTTACCTACAAAACTTGTAGATGCAAATAGTAAAGATCGTTTAAAATGTGAGCTTTTTATATGTGAAGGTGATTCTGCTGCGGGCGGTTTAATTGAAGCACGAGATCCAGAAATAGTCGGAGTATTCCCCATTAGAGGAAAAATGATTAATGCATATAAAAACAACCAAGAAAAAGTAATGGCAAATACAGAAATTAATAATTTAATTAAAGCAATTGGATTAGATTTAAATCCAAAAACAGGAAAATTAATTTATAATATTTCAAAATTAAGATATGGAAAAATATTTACTGCTTGTGATGCAGATCCAGATGGACAATCAATAAAAAATTTAATTATGTTAAATATATGGTCTTTATGCCCTGAGTTAATTTTAAATGGACATATGTGGATTACTATTCCTCCTTTGTACCGTATAACAAAAGGGAAAGATACTTATATTTATTTAAAAGACGATAAAGAACTTGAAAAATATAAACAAGAGCATAAAAATGAAAAATATTTAATAAACAGAAATAAAGGTTTAGGAGAGCAAAATAGTGAAGAATTAGAACCTGCTATTTTAAATCCCACTACAAGAAATGTTGTTCAAATGGTAGCCCCCTCAAAAGAAGAAGTAGAAAAAATGTTTGAACTTTTATTGGGAGTCGCAGTTCCACCAAGAAGAAAATGGCTGCTTGAACATTCTGAACAAATTTCAGAAAATTTATGGTAAGGAGGAAATGTGCGGATGGAAACAAAAAATATATGTGAAGAATTAAGCCAAAATTTTATTGATTTCTCATATGAAGCCAACTCTTGTAGAGCCTTTGCTGATGCAAGAGATGGATTAAAGCCAGGTCAAAGAGCTTGCTTATGGGAAATGTATCATAAAAAATATTTTTCTAATAAACCTCATGTAAAAAGTGCAAAAATTGCGGGTGCGGTTGCTGGTACCTGGTGGCCCCACGGAGACACTGCAATTTATGATACTTTTACAAGAATGTCTCAAAAATGGATTAATAATATTCCTGAAGTTGACTGGCACGGAAACAATGGCTCTCAAATTATCCCAGATGCAGCTGCCGCAGCAAGATATACAGAAGCAAGACTTTCTAAAATAGTTGAAGAAGGAATGTTTCAGAATATTAATAAACAAAATGTTAATATGATAAATAATTATTCAGAAGATGAGAAATGGCCTGAAGTACTTCCTGCAATTTTTCCAAGACTTATAGTAAATGGTTGTCAAGGAATTGGTAGATAATACTGCCTGTTAAACCTTTTCCGTCTTACCAGCGGGGTAATTATCTAAAAATTTTTTTGGACAAAATTAGATAATTGCTAACGGGGGATTCTAAATATATATAAAAGAAAAAATGAAAGATAAGCATGGGTTTCATTTTAACAAATAATATATATATGAAAATCCCGTGGGAAGGAGAAAATTGTGAATTTTAATGAAACAACTCATTCAATGAGTGGAATTTATCGTATTGTTTTTGATAATAATAAAAGCTATATTGGTTTAACTAATGATTTAAGAAGAAGAATGGTTGAACATTTAGGAAAAGATATTAGATAGCATCCTAATTTATTAATAAGCAAAGCTATTAAAAAACATTCTATTAAAAATATAGAATTATTAGAAGAAATAGAACCAAATGATAGGAGAAAATTAAAAGAACGAGAGAAATATTGGATAGCATTTTATAATACATTTAATAATATAAATCAAGGATATAATACTACTCCGGGCGGAGATGGAGCATCAGATGGTATTTATAATGTTTCAGCAAGTGTAAATCAAGAACAATTAAATTTAATTATTAATTTATTATTAACTTCTAATCTAACCTATGAAGAAATTATAGATAAATTAAATATTTCAATTACTCGTAATGTAATAAGAGGAATAAACACAGGAACTCATTATAAAAATCCTAAATTGAAATATCCATTACGAGAAAAAAGGTTAGAAAGATATGGTTTTGAAAATAAAACAAGTAAATTTTATAATAACGAATCTTTATTAAAAGATATTATAAATGCTTTAAAAAATCCACAAATATCTTATGATGAAATAAGTCAACTTTATAACATATCTAAATCCAGTTTAACATTAATAAATACAGGAAAAAAATATAAACAAGTTGACTTACAATATCCCTTAAGACCTAAAAATGCTAATCAAAAAAGATTTTTTTCTAAAGAAGAAATGCTTTATATTAAAAAGGCTTTATAGAATAGAGAAACAATGCAATCAATCGCCTCAAAATTAAATTGCGATAGAAAAGTTATTTCTGATATTAATTCTGGTAAAAGACAAAAACAATAGGATTGGAAATATCCATTAAATAAATAATTTTTTCAAACCTGTATCGACTATCCTCGGATCGGAGGAGTAAAACTACTATTGGTACGTAGTTTGAAATGGGTTTTGCGAATTGTAAAAATTCGTTAAGATATAGTCAGCGCTTATGGAAACATAAGAATAAGTGAGTACGCTTGCAAATGTTTGGTTACCTCATAATTTTAAAGAAATTGGAAATATATTATTAAAATATTTAGAAACAAATGAAATTGATTATAATAATATTTTTCCAGATTTTCCATCTAAAGGACTAATTATAAATAAAAATGAATTATCTCAAATTTATAAAACAGGAAAAGGAAAAGTTATATTAAGAGCAAGAGCAGAGATTCAAAATAATCATATTATTTTTAAAGAACTTCCTTATCAAGTTTATCTTGAGCCATTGATAGAAAAAATAAAAACATTAGCTTTATCAAATGAAATTGAGCATATTGAAGCTGTATATAACAGAAGTAGTAAAACTGGTTTACAATTAGATATAGAATGTGATTCAAATAATAGCCCTCCCGCTGTTTTAAAACAACTTTATAAAAAAACAGATTTACAGAAAAATTATAATGCAAATCAATGGGCTTTGGTTGGGAAAATTCCTCAATTATTAACCTTAAAAGATTATTTTGATATTTATATTAATCATAATATTGAATGTTTATTAAAAGAAATCAACTATGATTTGAAAAAAGCATTAGAAAGAAAAGAAGTTCTTGAAGGATTATTGAAAGCGCTTGAAGATATAGATAACATTATTGTGCTTATTAAGTCAAGTGAATCTGCGGCAGCCGCAAAACTTGCTTTGATTAAAAAGTACGACTTTACAGAAAATCAAGCAAAATCTATTCTTGCAATGCGTTTATCAAGCCTAGCAAAACTTGAGGGGATTGAACTTAATAAAGAACTTCAAAATTTATTAAATAATATTCAGCAGTGGCAGAATATTATGCGTCAAAGAGATTTGCAAATCAACATTATAAAAGAAAGACTTTCATCTCTTGTTAAGAAATATGGAGATGCCCGCAGAACTGAACTTACTCAAATTGATATAAAGCCAGAAGAAAAAATCATTGAAGAAGTTATTCCTGAAGATGTAGTAGTTATTCTTTCTCAAACTGGAGATATTAAAAGAGTTCCTGTAAGTAGCTTTAAGGTTCAAAGAAAAAATGGAAAAGGCGTAAAAACAAAAGATGATGCTATATTATCTACAATATCAACTAATACTATTGATAATCTTTTACTTTTTTCTCGTAAAGGAAAAATGTTTAAGATGATAGTTGATGATGTTCCTGTTGGGACAAATTCATCAAAAGGTATTAATGTCAACACTCTT
>Ga0326512_10000873_pt1 | contig 25135 bp, 43 predicted proteins | sample 1_2617_0518_D_FD_203652 | JGI IMG/M metagenome (GOLD analysis project Ga0326512, IMG submission 203652) | Bovine rumen microbial communities from UC Davis, California, United States - 1_2617_0518 | ecosystem: Host-associated > Mammals > Digestive system > Stomach > Rumen | place: USA...
GTACTCATATCCGCGATCCCACCCTCTGCTAAAATCACCATTGTCATGTGAGCCTGTCCATATCCATATTGCCGCAATTACCATGTACCCGATGAAAAATCCCAAAAGGACAGATAGCGGATGTATGTTAATGACAATCATCCCTGCGCTCCTTCCTTAGTCCCCACCTGCCAACGCACCTGCGATAATGATCGCTAACGTTAGCAGTTGTATATCATCGCTCGGTTTTGGTACGCCTTTACTCACCATATAAGCAATGAACGCACCCCAACCAAAAACTGCAAGACATGCATATAAAAGTCTCATTCCTGCGCTCCTTCCTACCTCATCCGTCTCCAAATTTCATCTGCTTGCTCCTTGCCGTGTTTCTTGCAATCTCTTTTGTAGTCTATCCACTGATAGATTGGAACGAGCAGAAAAGCCCCTGCATATCCGATTGCAAGAAGCGCAAGAACATCAAGCATTATATCTCCTGTTATCATTCCTGCGCTCCTTCTTTCTTCTTTTTCAATTCCTTCAACATTTCCGACCTCCCAATACCTTTGCCGTACTCATATCCGCGATCCCACCCTCTGCTAAAATCACCATTGTCATGTGAGCCTGTCCATATCCATATTGCCGCAATTACCATGTACCCGATGAAAAATCCCAAAAGGACAGATAGCGGATGTATGCTAAAAACAATCATCCCTGCGCTCCTTCCTTGTCCTGCGCTTTCAACAGTTGTATCCCTTTTCGTATGCAGTCTGGGCAATACGAGTACATCGTATAGCTGATTTCGTCCATCGTATCCCACGAGTAATCATATGTCTGCTTGCATCTCAGACATTGCAGTCCGCAGGTCTTGCGCCCCTTTGCTTTTTCTACCTCAAGCGGTATCATGGTTTTGAAATGGTTTGCGCTGACTGCGATTTCTGGCAATTCGTAAAACCTGTAGAACTCGGACAGGTGAAACGGATCGTCAACATCTGGATCGTTGCCATATCCCTTTATGACCTCTGCCAGTTCGATGACGAACTTGTCATGTACCTTTGTCATCCTTTTTACCTCTCTCCTTTCGTTTCTCTGCGTACCGCTTGCGTCTTTCTCTTAGCCTGTTCACAATCAGGAAGTTCTCAGCAATCTCATATAATGCCTTTTCCTGCTCAAGCGTAAAGCGCGGATCGTCTTGGTATCTGCTCTCGATGTGAAGAACCCCGTCAGACTGCCAGACCTGTATTTGCGTTCCAGATACCATCATTCACCTCTCATATCTGCTCCGCACGGACAAAAGTCCCACATCGGCTTACCAATGCAAGTGTCCACTTTATAGCTTCTTCCACATACAGAGCAGATGAACCGCTCTTCGTAGTAGTTGTTGTTGTCAGGAAGCCACTTCCCATTCTTCGGCTCTGGCTCACTCTCAAGCATTTCCTTTATCTCACTCAGTGCCTGCTCATAGTGCCACAGGTCTCTATGCTCGGCTTTACCGATATCTGCTGTTATGTTTATCAGCCAGTTGACAGCTTCTTTATTTGTCATACTGTTCACCTCTCATATCTGCACCGCAGTTCGGGCAGTAATTTGCTATTCCAGTTGCGACAATATGCCTTTCTTCGTCTTGAAAACTTGCCGTACATCCTTCTCTGTCAATCCAGTAGTATTCGATTCGATACGGACTATCGCACCAAACACACTTTTTACTCTTCCGCTCTGGCTCTGCGGACGGCAAATCCTCAATCACTGTTCGTGCGGCATCCTCGCAATCTGACATTGACAAGTACCCAGTTCCATACACTTTATCCACGTTGTGTATGTAGTTTGCAAGTGCATCAATCGCCGCCTGTCGGCTGATTAAGTCATCCATCGGTTCTCCTTTCCGCCCAATATGCGTTTAGTTTATCCATGATGCGGTTATACTCTCCATCTGTCAGCACATTGTCTATCCACATTTTCAACATGGCGTTAGCACATTCACCGTATCCAATTTCATGCGGTTCTTGCTGTGCGGATGGCAGTGCGTCTATCCTCGCCCATGCGTCGCTACGGATTATCCAGACATATCCGTCCTCATCGCTTTTGCAATGCATATCCGCAAGCGCATCAATCGCTTTCTGTCTTTCAATCAGATCCATCGGTTCTCCTTTCTGCGTATCCGCAGTAAAAATCATCGTCTGTGTCGATGTGCGACACCTCGTATGTTTCTCCGTATAGTGACCGCCACATGTCATCGCTTTCGCAAAACCCAAACGACAACGGAGCACCTTGATAATTGGTCTGTTGCCTCCAGTGTTTGCAATCTTTACACCGAATAATCTCTGGCTGTGCAGACGGCAAAGCTTTAAGGGCATCTTCGCACCGTCCAAAAACGCCTCGCAACTCAAAACACGCCTCGCTCACGGCATCAATCGCCGCCTGTCTGCTGATACATTCTGAACTGTTCGGAACTTCCGAATACTTCAACGCTTCGATAGCCATATCAACCGCTTCTTCAATTGCTTGATACTTTGTCTTGGTTGATAAAAAAGCGGCGTTTTTCAAAATGCTGATTGCTTCAGCGCTTGTCATTCAGTCACCTCCCAATCACCACCGCTAATATCTTGCTTTTCCGCACACTCCAACCAATCAAACTTGCTGTGGCTTCTGAAGTCCGTCACCAGATTGTATTTCCTGCACTCAGCCTGACCCCAGTCCACAAGCTGACCGCCAATATTCTGTGGCTCATATTTGATGTTGAAATGTATACAGTCTTTACATAGCATCATTCGCCCTCTCTTTCGCCCAATGTCTGCACCAACCTTCCATGCACTCCACATAGCAGATATAGTGCTTATCTATTTCACAATATGTTAGGCAAATTCCTTTTTGTTTTCCCTTACCCCACTTCCTTATGCAGTGTCGGCAGTTACAACATACTTTTCCGTTTTCAACGCTCATTGCTCTCCCTTTTCAATGCATAATCTCGGCTGTTTCCTTGGTTGATTTTACGTGCATGTTGAGTATCTACAGGGTTCTGGACATTTAACTGTGATTTACACAGCACCGAGAAATAGTTCTTGTTGTTGTTTGCTTAGTCGGCCCAAATAAACTCAATTCCGGTTTTATCTTTAGTCGGCCCAGACAAACTCGATTCCGGTTTTTGCCTTCAGCTCATTGATCAGGCTGGTCAGCGATACGTTATCTTCATGTATGCGGCAGATCTGCCGGTTCAATTCCCCAATCAAGGGGACTATCTCGTCATCTCGGTCATCGCCGTATATCTCATGGAAAGCTAAAGCGACGCCGACCATGTAGCATTCAATTCTGACTTCATCCTTTACGCTCTCGCGCTTTTCCAGTTCCCTGGAATACTTGGCTTCGACTTCATTGCGCTTTGCGAGTGCGCGTCTCTGCTGCCTGTTCATGTGTTTCTTCTGCTTCTCCCTTTCTCTTGGTTAAGGATCCTTGGTTGAGATCTTCCGTTCTCTTTGGTTGTGGCACTCTTCCAGCGACTTCCCTTCTCTTTATCGGGGAACCTCGGTCAAGGACTATCCTTCCGCTATCACGCATATGGCTGAGCTTGTAGTTCACCGAACTGCGCGACCTGCCCATCTGTCTGGCGATTTCTGTTATGCTTATACCTGATTGATACAGACGTTTTAGCCGTATCTCTTCCATCGTGGTCCAGTTGTATGGCTTTGTCTTATCCTGTTTCTGCTTTGACTGGAATGTTTTTCTGCCTTTCCCGCTCGCCGCAATCAGGATCTCTTCGTTTTGCACCTTCGCTGCATTCCACAGGTCCGGATGCTCAATGAGAAACTTCACCAGGCATTTTTGAGACACCACCTTGAAGCATCCGTTCTTACGGAAGAACAGGCCGTCACGCTCCCATTTCCAGACAGTCCGTGTAGTAACTCCCATTATTTCGCAGACTTTGTTCTGAGTGAGCAGGTCTGTTGCTGACCGGAATCCACTTACACCTAGTTTGCCCATCATGATGAGCACCGCTTCTTTGCTCCGGCCTAGTTTCTTGGCCATGTTTCTGGCAAGCATCCTGTCAGCGTTATCTTCGATAAACTCCAGCTCCCATTTCTTCCATGGGCGGCCACCCATTTACGAAGGATCCTCAGTTCCGGTCATCGCCTCTGCCGGAAGTTCTTCCGGTTCAGCCTGTGCTTCGGCAGCTCTCTCCTTGTCTGCTTCTGCCTTGATGACAGCTTCTACGTGGCGCATGGCATACACGTATATCTTGTGTATGTAGCGTATACGTCCATCAGCGCTGTCGTATCCGGCTAAGACGGCTTCCGACTCTGTCAGCATCTCGTCCAGAACGTTCTCGGGATCATCTACGGCTTTCAGAAGGTACTTCCGATGGAATTTCCATGCATGAATGTATATCGGCTTTATATCCTCTTCCCGCAGGTCGTCGAAGTGATGCATGAACCAGTCGATTGACAGGTCTGCCATGGCTTTATAGAAACCAACTGGAAATGCCTTGTTTTCCTTGTATGCGTCGTTTCCTGACTGATTAAGTGTCGCTACGTACTTTGTGAGCATCAGTAATGGCATGTGGTCGAAATATTTCGTCATCACATCCGTCACTATGCCGTACACCTTGCCGGTGACGGTCGTCAGTTCCTTCTTCTGTTCTTCTGTCATGTAGGATTATTTTTCCTTTCCTGTCGTTGTGTTGCCCTGTTTGGCATCCAACATCTTCCAACATTTCCCAACATCTTCCAACATCATTTGCCGTTGTTTTCAAATCGCATATCCCATTCAGCTTCCATAGCCTCGATACGCTTCTGTAACAACGTCCAGATACCGCCTAACGGCTCGAAATCCGCCTGCAATTCCTTCAGCCTATGTATTTCACCGGACAGCTCAATCAGTCTGTCCTCGTTGGCTTTACGTGCTTTCTGGTCAGCTTCACGCTTCTCCCTCTGCTCGGCAATTTTTCTCTTCTCATCCTCGGTCAGCTCCGACTTTCCATCCGATATCGCTATACCGAAGTGATCAGCTATCAGTCTGACAGCAGGTTCAAAGTCCAGGTTGTCATGGCTTCTGACAAAGTCGATTACATCTCCGCCCTTGTTGCAGACAAAGCAGTAATAGCCTCTGCTTCCACCATAGACCTTCATGGAAGGGTTCTTATCTCGGTGGAACGGACAGATCATAAATCCTGACCGCGTAACGTGATAGCCATACATACCGGCTATATCTGCCATAGTCACTGACTGGCGAACGAGTGCGATATCTTCTTCTTTGAGCATGGCTGCTTCACCTGTCCCTTCATTCTTTTGTCAGTAGGTATTCGATAGCCTTACCTGCCTATTCTCTTGTCAGTAGATATTCGATCGCGCGCCCAGCATTTTCGGGAGTGCAGAACGCCCACCGGAAACCATACTTGTCAGCCATAGTTCGCATTGCCTTGTAAAGCTGTTCGCCGTCAACAGGCGGCTTCTGTCCACCATGCTCGACAAACTCTTCGATGCGCTCCATCATGCCCTGTCCGGTCTTTATATGGTTGCGCCGGCAGTACGCGTAGAGTTGCTTCCAATTCTTCCAACGCTTCACATCGTCCAGGCATTTTACTTCTGGCGCGGATTCAATCAGGACGTAGAAGTCGATTCCGTTCTGCTGGGCGAGGATACATTCGTCGCGGAATCTGGCGTGGGATTTGCCGATGATATTGCCGTAGCTTTCTTCAAGATTGGCCTTGCTGTCTACGCTACGCTTAGTCACGCCCAGCAGGTCCATCTTCTTAAGTTTGTCACCGCGCCGCTTTATGACTTCCTTGACCGTATCATTGACTAAGATGTAGTCACCGACCGGAAGGGGCAGTGAGATTAACTCATGCCCCAGGTTGATTAGCTGTTGGTGCTTTATGTCGTGCTTGCCTTCTTTTTGGGCTTTGTCTACGGCTATTATCATTTGATGCCTTTCAAATACTCTTCAAATGTAGGAACCTTCCAGAAAATGAAATTGTTGCACCACCTTTGAAGCTGCCTGTAAACCTTGTCAGCGTGTGCCTTGTTATAAATCATCGGATACGGACTGAAATTCAGTTCCCGGCAGAGCTGTATGCGGTATATATCCTGCTCCAGTGTTGTGTCATAGTTGCACAGTATGTAAACCATGACCCTGCCACTGTTTCTGTCATATCCTGTCTGCTGTGCGAACTTCCGTAGTCTCGGCTCGATAACATCTTTGTCCTGCCATCGGTCAAAGGCGAAATGGATGCCATCAAGTCGGATCTGCTTCAGGATTTCCAGATTTCGTTCGTTCAGAAGACGAATATCTAATCCCTGGTTGAAGTTCACCTTCGCTTTGCTGTCGGACAACTGTTGCAATAGCTCTATATGTTCCCTACATGCAAGGATGTTCGGATCACATAGGACGATATTCCTCTGACCATGCCAAAACTCAGTCAGGTCGGCCACCTTCCTTGACCGCCTACCTTCCTTGGCGGCAACGTGGCAGAAACCGCATCCCCGTGGGCATCCCCTTGTCAGAAACCCGTAGGCCGTATCCTTCGTAAGTTCTGGATATAATCCGTAGTCAGGATAGATATGCTCGATTTCGTCTGGGAGTTCATGGTCTTTTGAATTGTCATACAATTCCCCCCCCGTGTCGCATAAATCTATACAATATCCAGATCCACCACGGATCACTTCATCCGCGTCTATGTAGTATTCATAGTCCGGAGTGAAGCTGAACACCTTGGACATATACACCCTGTCCATATGCCCTGACAGAAGCGGCTCATACCACTCCACGCTGTCTCCTCTGGCTTTGTGGTATGCGGATATTTTCATTAAAGGAATGTTCGGAAAATTGTGTCCATCAACGTCTATCAGACCGACTTTCATGCGTTTCCTCGCTCAAATAAGTTCATCTGCCCTTCAACCTCAACTACTTCTTTCGGTTTTCGGTTCAGAACCTTCAACTGTTTCACTATCGGACGCCCCTTGTATTCAGCCACATCAATCAGTCCACATGCGGCCCATTTCAGTCTCCAATCCGTAGCCGTAGAAAACGACCATCCGTAGCATTCGCACTTGTACCATTTGCGGCTTGTAGTATACGAACACAAGTGCTGACAGTCCTTACACTTCCTGTCTGGAACTTCGCCAAACAGCTTATGCATCATGTCTATCTTGTTTAGCATCTGCGCTTCCTGCACTTTCTCCGCATCGGAAATCCGTGCATCTTCAGCCAGTTATTCGGTATCGGTATCCCAAACAAAAGGCTTCTAAGCACCACATTCAAGAACGCCGGTGATTGCAAGGTGAGCGTGAGAGTCGATGTATCATTGATTAATGCGATACCATCAGGTTCATCACAACAGCCGAGATTCACATCACATATGTTCTCTATTTTTGCTTTCAAACCATCGGGACCGATGTAATAAAGGGCTTGGATAGAGTTAGTGTCTTTTGGTGGCATGGTTCTCACTCCTCCCCGCACGGAGCGGCCAACTTCTCAAACGGTATTCCTCTTCCACGATTTAACACATGCTCCTTGATAATGGTTATGTCCTTGTTCACCATGATATCTATCGCCATGTCCGTATCCCTGCCGCAGCAGTCATTCCAAAGCATGTAGAGACGCTCCCCTATGATGCCGGCATGATACATCCTCTCAAATCCATCCATGGCCTTCTTTTCCGTGTCCAGATAAAAGGCTTCCATGATAAATGCCATCGCTCCCGGGTTTCCCTGTGCTAAAATCCCCACTGCTGCCTTCATTAGATCCATTCTTTACCCCCTATCTGCATGGAATAACCCTGTTCTCAAACTTCTTGTACGCATCCAGATACCACTCCTGCTTATCTCCGTTGTACGTAAGCTCGTAATACATCCCGTCCGCCAACGTGCTGCTAATAAGGTACTTCCAGTTCTGCAAAATTTTCGCTTTCCAGACCGTGTATACATCGAACTCAGGCTCCGGATCTGATTTGTCGAGATGGGCTGTGATGTAGTCCCTTACGAGTGCTAATGCTTTGTTATCCATATTGGTTACTCCTTTGTTTTGTTTCTGATTGCTAATTCACAGAATATTCCGCAATCCTCAAATACTTCCATTCGCATGTTTCCACGGTTGGGGTCCAGCTCGTCAAGGAAGATTTCCTTTAGGCAACTGTGGCCTATTTCGCGTTCCTGTCTTGCGCGTCTGGCGAATACTTCCGGAAAGTCGTTTCTGATTTTGTTCCAGTATCCCATTCCACCTTTTACGCATCCGATGCAGTTGTTGTTCGGATATCCAAGGTCGTACATGACTGGCCGCTTCAGCCCTAACCGCTCCGCAATCCCATGTGCATCTTCCTTCGACAGATTATGCTCAATCAGCGGGAACTCGTGATCGTAGTCAGACATTGACTGTTCAATCCGCTTCGCCCTGGAAATCTCATTCCTGTCAAATCCCCACACGTAAATATGATGATCTGGATGTTCTCGCTCCCATTGCTTACGCACATCGCGCTTCAATGCTCTTGTGCATGGCGCTCCATATGGAGTATTGACAGCTCTTTGCTTTTCAATCACGTCATCCACGCTTGAATATCTGTCTGACTGGATGACCGTAATCTTCTGGCCAAGGATTCGCTCGCAGTCATGCAGAAATCTCAGGCTGTCCGGATGCTGATTAGAAACATGCGTGTAAATGATTTCATCAACGTCTTTGCTTAAATAACATGCTACAAAACTCGATATGCCAGTAGAAAACCAACATACTTTCAACGCACCACACTACACATATCCGCAAGTGTGGTAATTCCTCAGACTCTACCTTGTAACAAAACTTGAAATTTTACGCTGCCTGTTCCATCTGACAGCAACCCGGCTTCACCGGGATAGCGTTATTCCTTTCTGTAAATCATCGGTTTATCCTCATAACCATTTGTAAGTTTCTGTATTCAATCCCCTTAACGTCGTATGACTCTTTGAAATACTCGATTGCTTTTTCACTTTGCAGATCCGGCAGGAGCGCCAGTTCTGTTTCCACGTTTCTGCCGTATGGGCAACCGGCGCATCCGGTCCTCGCCGTGTATGTGTAACAGCTTGGGATAGGTATGTCATATGCCTTGTAAATGTCATCCACCAGGCTGTCAGTGAAGTCATATATCGGAGCAAAATTCCCGTTTTTCTGCAAACAAGTCTCGTATTTCGCGGACCGTGTTTTGCTTTCCGAACGCCTCACTCCTATGATTGGCTTCTTGCCTGTATCTTTGCCGTACTGCATCATCGGAAGCTCTTTGTTGTAATAACAACATTTGTTGCTGACAGGATGAAGGCTCCCTGATAGGAGTGCTTCCCTTGCTGACCGGTTCAGATTGAATATCTTATTCCTGCCCATAATGGCGTTCATGGTATTCTCTGTCCGGCTACCATTCTGATAGCGATATATGTACTCGTCCTGCTGCTTTGAGTAGCAAGGGATCCCGAACTGTTTCTTTATCTCCCATCTGTTCAAGATTGGATGCAATACCACGTTGCTGTTTTGGATAATCCTGTTTCTGATTTCCGGTATTTCGAACGAAGTATTTACACCTACAATCTCTATCAGCGGCTCTTTCAGCCATTCCTTAATGAACCAGTAAAGCAGATGACTGTCTTTCCCGCCGGAATACGACAAATAGTAATCTTCGGCCTCAATCTTGTTCTGAAAGCGATATTTCAAAAGTCTCAAGAACGGATTGACTTGTTTCTGTAGCTCTAAGTTCACGCACCATACTACGCATCTCTGTGTAGCATGGATTATTCTTCAATCTGGCATGTATTGGTGGGAAGTAATTACCGCTGACCGTTGGCCTGTTCATCTATTCTTCAGAAGGCGAACCACCAAATCGCTGTCAACCATTCATCAAATTTTGTCCGGCCAGTTCTGATTTGGTCGGAACCTGGTCTACCAGGTATTTAGCGTTTTTCCTTTCTGTTAAGCATCATCTTCTGATATGTTTTACTTTCTATATTCTTAAAGATTTCCATCTTAATTCTCCGTTGTTACACAAAAGGAAGGTCCTCTTCTATCCCGTCGTCCGCCACATTCACAAATCCATCTCCAGCAGGAGCGGCAGCCTGCGCCGGTTTGGGAGCAGCGTTCTGGTCGGCGGAGCGTTTGGACTCGGCAAACTCGGCTTCTTCCACGATCACATCGGTTGTGTAGACCTTTACACCGTCCTTGTTCGTGTAGCTCCCAGTCCTTATAGACCCACGAAGCGCAATCTTCGTACCCTGTCTGAAGTATCCATCTGCGAAGTCTGCGAGCTTGCCGTAGCATACGCAGGTAATGAAGTCTGCGTTCTGCTGACCTTCTTCTCTCTTTCCGCGACGATCAACAGCGAGTGTAAATCTTGCCATCTTCTTGTCGTTGGCTTCTCCGTATGTCCTTACATCACAATCGCGCGTAAGTCTGCCAATTAGTGTTACATTGTTCATGTGCAATATCTCCTTGGTCTGTATGTATTCATATTTTCGAGTTTCAAAACGGTACTTCTGCTAAGTCTACGACCAGCCCCTTCTCAGCCACATCGACTGTCACTCCGGCAGGAACTATCGCTTCGACCGCCGCCTTGCATTCAGCCGCCACAGCATTTCCGCCAGACAGGTGGCACAGGATCACGTGGTTCAGCTTCGGATTGCAGTTTGCCTTGATGGCATCCATGCATGTTCCAAGACTCATATGGCCGGTCAGTACGTGTGCGTACTTTGCTTCATCCCTGTTTACATATTCTTCCTGCCAGTTAGCTTCTATAAGCATCACTGACAGGTCCTTGAACGTGTATTTGATGTACTCCGTGTCCGTAGCGTAGAGCATCTTCCCGAAGTCCTTATGGCTTATCAGATACCCTACGCACGGCACGTTGTGGATGCACTCAAAGGACTTGACGGTAAATCCGCCAAACCCTGCTGTCTGGCGCAGGTTTTCGCATTCAAAAGGCTTCCAGACAGGGATGCCGGCAGCTTCATACTCGTGGGCGTATTTTGAATGATCGCCATGCATATGTGTGGTAATCGCACCGACTATCCCACGCACATTGAAGTTCAAGGTTTTTTTCGTCTCCATGAACCGCATACCGCAGTCAATGACAAGCGTTTCATGCTCGTTTGTCAGCAGGTATGTGTTACCGGAAGATCCTGTGCCTACTACGATTAGTCTCATGGTTTTACGCCTCGTCCAGCGGCTTGATGCGGACCGTGCATGAGAACTTAAAGGCCGGCGTGATCATAAGGCCGTAGTTCTGATGCAGACGTTTCAGCTCTTGAACTGCATCTTCTTCGTAGGAATACTTGGCCATGACCACTTCTGTCTCTTCGCCAATAACTCCGGCGATTATCTGACCGCCATCCCTTGTCAGAATCGTCATGTCATAGGGAAGGTCGTAAATCCCGTCTTGGGATATGAGTCTCATCGTCACTCACCTGCCTTCAAATTGATTTCGAGTCCGGCTACAACATTTGGCTTATCGGTACTCTCTCCACCGGCTACGATGGCCGCATCACCCTCAAGCTCCCTGATGCGTCTGTTGATGTACCAGACAGCCTTCTTCAAGTCCTCGATTTCCTTGTTGGGATTGTCCGGTTCCTTCTTGCCCGCCCTGGAAATGTACTTGATTGCGTTCCCAAGGCAGTATCCGAAGCGTTTATCCTCGATGTAGTCAATGACTTCGATATTGCCATCGGTGTAATGCGAAGGATGGTTTACTGGATCGTGCTTCTTTGTTGGCATTGTTTATCTGTCTCCTTCCGCGACTATGGATCACGCCCAATCAGGCGCTTCGTCCTCGTCCTCGATATCAATCACCGTCTCGACTTCCTGCTCGACAAGCTTCTCCGGCTCCTTCTTGGAGACTGACTTCTTCGTGGCGGCCGCTTTCTGCTTCGGAGCTTCTGCCGGTTTTGGTTCTTCCTTGACCGGAGTTTCTGCGGCGGCTTCTTCGAACTGGACTGAGTTGGCGTTTGCCTGAATGTCTTCCTGCACTCTGACTTCCACATCGACTGTCTGCGGATTGTCCACGTATCTGGCTGTTCCATCTTCTTCGATGACTGCCATATCGTTTGTGTAGGCCTGCTGCATTTCGACAGATGACGGCCCCCATTTAAGAAGTCGTCTGAGCATGGTCTTCTTCGCCATCGCATCAAAATTTGTAGTCCATGGGGATGACTTCTTATTATTCTCCCTGTCGTATCTATAGCTTCTGCTATAGTGCAAAGCATGTGCTTCGATGCTCTCTTTGGAGCTGTACAGGTGCTTCTCAAAGCCTGTCAGCAGTTCAAAAGATGCGTAGTAGCCAATCGTCTTTGCGGCTTCGCGTTCTGCCGGATCCATGATCGGATGAGTGACCATTTCTTCGGTGATGGGATTGTATTCGACCTCGCCCTCTTTGATTTCAGAAACAACGATGGTCTTATACTGCCCAGACCTGATGGCGAGCTGGATCATTCCCTTGTATCCGAGACTGAACTGAGCTTCTTCGACTTCGACCCACTGATTGCCCACCCTTTTCTTGTTTTTGTAGGGTGTCATGTAGAACATTCCGAGTTGCGGAGACGGAGCAAGCTGTAACGCTTCTCCCTGTAATGCCGCCGACAAGATGGATGCGTTGGTACACTTCGCCAACTGCGGATTAGCCTGTACTGCGGATACCACGGATGAGATGAAGCGTGTCGTGTTTGCTGGACCAATCACATTGCTGATATTTTTTCTGACCGCATCACTGCCAAGATATGTGGCAATGCCGGTCTGCTGTTTCTGGGTTGTCAATTCATTTGCCATGCTTTTCACTCCTTTCCTTCTTCGGGAATTGTTACTTCGACTTCCTTCGTAATCCCCACGATGCTTTTCAGCCTGTCTCTGAAGTTCTCGATTTCCGAAACCGGCACATCCACCTCCACGACTTCACCAACGCTGTCCTCGTTAATCTGGACCAGATTTCCGACCTCCACCTTCACCGGTGTTTCATAGGTATAGGCTCTGCCATACGGCTTGCCACCCTTCAGGAATTTCACCTTCACGAGATCCATGTGTGTGTTTCTCCTTCCTTGGAATTTGTGTTTATGAAACAACGAGTTTTTCATCATCTGTTACTCGCATTATGAGATAACGAGCTTTTCATCCTCGGTCACTCTGAGCAGGATCATCTGCGTGCTGACTTTCGGTGTGTTATTGCCATCAATAGCTTCCGCATTGTCCAGCCAGACAGGAACTCTCACTCCGTACAGCTCTGACAGCGCTTCGATTACGTCCAGACCGCCAAGGATCTGGGCCGCGTTGTTGGCGTTTGCGTAGTCCACGTATGAACCATTGGAGTTAATCTGCATCACGCAGGTGGGGGCCATTCCACCATTTATCATTTCGGTAAACAATCTAAAGCGTACCGTCTTGAACTTGCTGTTAATCCGGTCGGACAGCATATCCATCTTGGCCTTGATGTAGTTCTCCACCAGATAGAGCTTTCTCTCTTCATCAGCTACCATCTGCGCACAGTCCATCTGGGAATTTCTCAGCTCTTCGATGCGTTCCTGCGTGCGCTTGTTCTGCTCAATGGCCATGTATGCCCTGTTCAGACTCGCCTGTCTCTCTCTGACAGCGGCCTCTCGGTCGTCAAGCACATGCTGTCTCTCTTCTTCCGTGTCCATCTCTGCGAGCTGCTTTTCGAGTGCCGCGATATGCGCTGTGCAAGCCTGGTATTCTTCGTGGTGGCTCAAGTCCACTTCCTTCGGCAGCGCGTTCAGTTTCTCGGTCAGCTCCGTGATGCGCTCTTCGTTTTCAGCGTATTTCTCCTGCAAGGCATCGAGCTTTTCCTTTGCTTCAGCGTTTGCCTTGTCGTGGGTGTTCACGAACTCACGCAGCTTCTTTCCATCTCCGCTTATCTGAAGAAGTCTGTCCTTCTTCTTCTGGTCAAAGTCGGCCTTCAGCTTTTCAATCTCTCCATCAGCGAAGGGTCTTCCGCATGTCGGGCAGATTGTATCGGCTTCCGGCAGAGTGCTTCTCTTGACCGCCTTGTACTGTTCAGCCAGCTCTGCGATCCGGTTCTCGTTGAACTCCCTCGTCTTGGCCGCGTTCGCCAAAGTGGCTCTGATGGACTTGTTCTGGAGTTCCATGTCCTTCTTCTCCGCTTCGGCAGCCTGAAGCTCTTCACGGATGGAAAAGGTCATGTCCCGCAACCCCTGTCCGGCCTTAAACTCGATATCGGACAGCGTGACCTTCTTGTCCATAATCTGCGTCTGGAGCTTTCTGACAGCTTCCATCGCGGACGTTATGCTGTTGCGCTGTGCTTTGATTTCTTCCAGCTCCGCATTGATTGCAGCCTTGTGCATTTCCAGTTCGTCCGCCGGTATCTCATCCACCAAGGACTTGCTCGCTTCGTCAATCCTTATCGGATATGCCTTCTGCTCATCCTTAAGCTGTTTCAAGGCCTTCTGATACTTCTCCCTTGCCTTGTCCGCGCTGGCCTGAAGAACGTCCTTCTCGATCAGCGCGTAATCTTCATCGCCGCCAGACAGTACATCTTCATCCGTCACATCACTGACCAGATGCAGGATCATTTCTCTCTGCTGCTTCCACGGCAGTGCCGCGAACGTTCTGGGATTTGTCAGCAGGGAAAACACGTTCTCGTCAATCAGGGACGCAATCTTGGCTGTGTATTCCCTCTTGTTGGACGGAAAGCCGTTAATCTGATACTCATTCGTGTTACCTTCATATGTGGGCGCGTCGGATCCGCGCTTCTTCACCCATTTCTGCTTCTGGGTCTTAAGCAGTTCCAGCTCTTCTCCATCGACTTCGAAGCCGCCGATTACCTTAATCTCGATGTTGTCGATATCCTTACCGTCTGCATCGGTCGGACGGATCTGGAAATTACTGCTGCCGGATGCATCCTTGTCGAAGAGCAGCCAGAAGAAAGCGTCAAGGCATGTACTCTTGCCGGATGCGTTGCGACCGGAAATGGTAGTAACTCCGTCAGAGAAGTTGATGTTCAGTTCGCGGATGCCCTTAAAGTTCTGAATAGCCAGATACTTGAGTGTGATGTTCATTTAGGCTTCATCTCCTTCCATGACTTCCTTTGCCAGCTTCTTGATTGTGTCAGTCAGGAATGCGCACATGATCATCTTGTTCATGCGGTTGTCTTCCATCGAGGCGCATACTCCCTTAATCAGATTGGCCAGCATATTCATGATGTCCTCAAAAGTACCATTTACGCGAACACTGTATTTATCCCCGTTATTCTCAATGCTAAGTATCGGCTTTTTGTCTTCTTCTCCGCCGACATCCTTCTTCGGCTTTACATCGAACGCGTTTTCAAGCATCCTTCCGAAGGCGCTGATATCACCTTCGTTGAAATTCAAGTCTTTCATTGCCATGTTTCTCCTTGTTTGGTTTTTTGACCTTCCTAGTTCTTCTTTTCCCTTATGTGTTTTCCATTCCTATATAGAAAATCCACCCAGACATGACAGCATCTCTGATTTACGCGTTTCCCACGTTGCGTGCTTTGTGGGTGTACGGTCTGCGCTCCCCACTTTATGTGCCTTGTGGGTATACGCTCCGCAGCCGGTTAGGGTTATGTGCCTTGGTTACTAAGGCTTCGGCCACGGAAAACCAGTGATCTATCACATCCAGGTGGATTATTCACATGTGTTTTTGGGTTGATATTCAGTTTTCAATGTCTCAGTGCTTCGGATAGTTGTTATACACCCTCGCATCCTTCGCCATGATCGCTATGTCGTGATGCCTTGCCGGACACTTCACCAGAAACGTCGTGTCATCTGGAAGCGGCCTGTTCGTCTTGACGATGTAGCAAGACTTGTGAAGCGGACAGTGGATGGTGCATCTGTATGTGGTGCTCATAAGCTGTTTGTCATTCTCATCTTCGTCTTTGTAGTCCTTAATGTAGACGATGTTCCGGATTATTGACTGTGCCTGGGACAGCCTGTATTTGTGAGCGGAAATTCTGTCCTTCCACTCAAAGCACTTGTGCAGTTCGGTGTCCTTGTCTTTCGCATAGTCAACGATCTGCTCCGGTGTGACTTCATCTCCAATAGATGTAATTTCATCGTATACAAGTCCGGCATCCGCCTTGTACAATCCCTTGATTTTCCAATCTACCATTTGATTTTCCTCCAGAACTGCCATATAATGACAGTTGATGATTTAACTCCTAAATTATCAGTGGCTCCCTGACCAGTGTTGGCGGCATTGGTTAGGGTTTTTTGATGTGCTGTCCTGTTTTACACTGTTATATTGCGTCTTGTAGTCTGACATTGTCTTTTGTCTTGTACTGTCCGGCATCTATTGATGCAATATGGCAAACCATTATGGTGTGCTCAGCAAAAAAACTTCCGAAATTTTTTCGCCAAAAGAAACGCAATCCTGCTCATTTTCCAAGTAAATATCCAGCCAATTCGATGGCATGTTGCTCGGACCGCGATCCGTGATTTTCTTCACTCCATATCCGGAAACATAAACCATACTTCCAAGCGGCAGACTGTTTGTCGCAACGCTCCACCCAACCTCTGGCCACGAACCATCAGCGCACCTGTTGCCTGTCCATCCATACGCTGTCAGTAGCCAGGATCCCAAGTTCTGATAATTGTCGAGAGGATTTCCTTCGCTTAAATAATCTGCGGACACATATCCATTCTCGATTTCCATCCAGCCATCGGTTATCTCGCCATCGACTTCATCCGCAAATCCGAGCAATCCGACTTGTTCAAATTCGGTTCCTGGGCCATCGCGTATTACCAGTCCGTTCATTGCCGTAACGTACTCACTCTTCACCGGTATTGCCATCAGGATGATCGTCATCGGCAGCGCCAAACTCTTTCGTAACTTCATTCCACCATTCGGCCATTTCATCGCATCGTGCCGCAACCAACAGCATAGCGTACAAGACAATCACACATCCACACAATGCAAGCAGTACGAGCACAATTCCGACCATGGCCCTATCTCCTTTCCATAACCCTTCTCATCCATTCGCTTTCCGCATGATCTGAATAAGAAACAACTATTCAGTTTCCCCGATGTGATGATCTCTGGATCAGCACGCTCAGCCCGCCCTCTGTCTCGAACCTTGATGTCTCTTCTCTCTCTTCCTTATCCATGTACCGTTCTTCCCTTGAGACAAACCGGATAAACCCGATGCCTGCCGCAAGTGCCGCGAACATGGAAAACGCCAACGCGTCCTGCACATCAATCTTGGTCAGCACCCACAAGCCGTCAAAGACGAAGATGCCTGTCAGAATGCTTGTTAACGTTCCTGCGTAACCCCTTAAGTTCATTGCTTTCTCCCCTTAATCTTTCTTCCCATCCGGCCAGACACCGTTTCGCCGCCCTACATCTTCGAGCGCCCACAGTTCCGACAGACGCATACTCCCTACGTCCTGTTTGAGCCGTTTGTTTAGCGTGCTTGGATTGATGCCTGCCATCTCCGCGAGCTGCTTCTGGCTGACTTTCAACACGCCCTGGATTGCTCCTATCCTTGACCGGACTTCCGTTTCTCGGCGGTCCTGAATGCCGAGCTTTTTAACCCTTGGCATTTACATCACCCCGTGCTGTATAAATACAATGTTGTTGGGCAGGTCACATTTACAGTCCGCCCCGACAGCTATACCGTGCCTACAATGATAGAAATCCATGTACCTTTTGAGTTGGTTAAGGGCGCTGCGGCCAAAGTCGTGCAACTTACATTCCACTGGGATGTCCTCGCCACCAATTCTCAACCAAAAGTCAGGAATATGCCTCTGGTCATTTTCCCTTTTTACGATAGTGAAGGAAGGGTTAAGAACCGACTTGTAATTAGAGCGAAACCAATCGTACACATCTGCTTCTTTTGCTCTGCAAGCAAGTAGATTGCAGATGATAGTTTCCAATACGGCTTGATAAATGAAGTTGCTGCTTTCCGTATTGAGAACCTTAATGTCTTCCAACGCAGACCAATCACCAGAACATGATTTCCTATAGGCAATCTCCACCAGGCTGTTCATCGCATTTATTCTGGAATGATCTTTCATATCCAAACACTGCTCCTTCTTCCGCGCGCCTTGCATCGCGCAACAAGTTGACAAATACTGCACTGTTTCATTGGTCAACGGAAATCTTGATCTATGCCTTACAATCAAGCATTCCAAGCCATAGAAATTCATATTGTATTTTGGATACCTTTGTCCATTTTGAGCATGTGTATAGCTTGTTTCCACAAACACTGGTGACTCATTGCTACTATTGATTTCTGTCGTTGCTAATTCATGAAGCAGCAACCTTATTCCCCTAATTACGTGGTCGTGCCTTTCCCTGAACATCTCGGCAACCTTCAAGCTGTCGGTCATCGCTTTTTCGTTTTTGAGAAATACTAAGTCGTTCATGCTTCTCCCTGATCGAGCCATTCCGTAATCGGAATGCCTGTTGCTTCAACAATCTTAGTCAGGGATGTAAGGCTCGGTTTGAGATTATCATCGCGCCATCCACCGACCACACCGTTTGCCAGTTTGCACTTTTGTTCGAACGCCATGATTGACATGTTGTTCTCTTTGCAATAAGCAACGATTTTTTCGTAAATCAATGTCTCGCCCCCTTTCTGAAAATTTAGGGATAGACCGAATAATTGTTGACAAAATTTAGAATTAGTTCTAATATAGTGTTTACCAGACGCTTATAGAACATCCTAAAAATATGTCGTTGTGTATTAGGTTTTTCCCTAAGTCATTTTGGATTATATAGGAATAAACCTAATATGTCAATACCTATTTTTAGGTTTTTTCCTAGGGAGAAAAATAAAATGACATCCGTTGAGTATATTCGCGATTATTGCAAGAAGAATGGAATTGCAATTTCGAAGCTAGAAAGTGATTTAGGATACGCAAATGGATATTTCAATCCGAAGAAAAACAAGAAAATTCCAATAGATAAGGCTGTAGATATAGCTGAGTATCTGCGGATTGATGTTTTCGATATTCTAGATGAAGAAGATACCAAGAAGCTGCTGCTGATAAACAACTCTCCGGCAAACAGGGTGGCCGTGAGCGATGCTGGCGGCGATCAGATAAGGATACCGGTCGTAAGAAGGGTTGCGGCCGGTACGCCACTTGGGTCTTTCGATGAAGTAATAGGCTATGAGACAATATCTAAAGACTTGGCTTCGAAAGGTTCGTATTTCGCCTTGAAGATATCCGGAGACTCCATGTCTCCTAATATCTCAAATGGGGATATTATCATCTGTAGGGAACAACCAGATGCAGAAGACGGACAAGTAGTTGTCGCGCTTGTAAACGGCTGCGACGGTGTTTGCAAGCGCCTGCGGAAGTATGAAGATGGGACAATCGCGTTACTATCTGATAATAGCTCATACAGGCCGCTGTACTTCAATAACAGTGAAGTAGATACTGTTCCTGTCAGGGTCGTAGGTATCGTAGTTGAATTAAGACGTAAGTTCTAAGCGCACTCCACCGGAAAGGAAGGTATTCCTATGGCAACCGCAAAGAAGCTCCCCTCCGGCTCGTGGCGATGCAGGGTGTTCAGCCATGTGGATGAGTCTGGGAAGAAGATATACAAGTCCTTCACGTGTGATGATCCATCAAAGGCAGGCAAACGTAAGTGCGAAGCTGAAGCGAGTGCATGGGCGGATAAGAAAAAGGAATTGAAAAAGTCCGCATCCGGCCTTACGCTTGGGGAAGCAATGGATAAGTATATCGCAGGCAGGTCATCCGTGCTCTCTCCTAACTCCATCAAGGACTACAAAAACACTCGCCGTCTGCATCTTCAGTCGATCATAAACGTGAGCGTTGATGCTCTGACAGAAACGGATATTCAGACCGCGATCAATGAAGAAGCGCTGAAGCTCAGCCCGAAGACGGTCCGCAATATAAACGGATTTCTTACAGCCGTGCTAAATACGTATCGCCCAGGCTTTCATGCGAATGTGCGCCTGCCGCAGAAGAAAAGGGTGGATTATAACATACCGGCTGACAAGGATGTGACTGCTCTGATTGCGGATGTGCGTGGATCTGAAATGGAGCTGCCGATTATGCTTGCTGCATTTGGGCCTATGAGACGCGGTGAGATATGCGCTCTGCGGACGGAGAATATAAGTGGCAATATTGTCCATGTCTGCGAGAACATGGTGCAGGATGGGCCTGACAAGTGGATTATAAGGCATCCGAAGTCTTATGCCGGAGATAGGTTTATCGACTATCCAGACTTTGTGGCAAAGCTATTTCCAACAAAGAAGGGGCGCGTCTGCGAGCTTACACCTACGGCTCTGACAAGGAGATTTCAACGGATTACCAAGCGGCTTGGCCTGCACTTCCGTCTGCACGATTTAAGGCACTATTCTGCTTCGATACAACATGCTATGGGAATACCTGACGCTTATATCATGCAACGCGGTGGATGGGCCTCTGACGGTGTCCTGAAGGCGGTGTACCGACACACCTTGGAAGACAAGACGAAGGAAATGGATAACAAGGTGAATAGCTATTTCGAGAGTGTGGTGAATGGGAAGAAAAATACTGGGGAAAATAGTGGGGATAAAGCTGGGAAAAACGAAAATGTGGAGAAAGAAGATAGGGAAAAATCCAAGGCTGGCCATCATTCAGAAGCATCCACAGATATGACATGAGTATGTCACAAAATCAAAAATCCACAAGAGTATGACACAAAATATGACACGAAAAAGAAAAGCCCCCGTATTTACGGGGGCTTTAGACAGCCGGATGCCGGACTCGAACTGTTTTAGGGCATTTTTCAAGGAATGGCGTATTTAAGCCATTTTCGAGAAATCCAGTAACCATGCGGCTTTTCAGCTTTCTCTATATTTCTAAAGTTTCTCTATATTTCCACAAAATAGAAATATATAGAATGCTGTATGACACGAAATATGACACGAAATGTGCCGTAGATAAAGGGGATGCGCCGTATTTTGATGGTGCGAGTATGACACGAACATCCCCTACTTCTACAACACTTCTATAGCATTGCTATAGCGTTTGCTTCAATCTAAGTATCTCAGCCACCTTGTAGTTCTGGTATCCTGCCGCAGATATCCACTTCGTAAACTTGGCACCTTCGCCGCTCCCAGAGCAGTTGTGATGCCCAGTATCGTACGTCATGCCGTGAGCGACATAAGCGCATGTGTGAGACAGACCAACAAAGGTGATGATATCCCCAGGCTGTACAGTTCCGTCGGCGATGCACTTCTTCATGGACTTATTTCTGACAGAGATGAGCTGGAAATACTTCAGCGCGTCTACCTTTGCGTGGTCGTTCAGCCAGACAAATCCGTCAGATCCGTTCCACTGGATGGCCTTCCTGTCAGCGCCTACAACTCCTGCGCGGAGAAGCGCCCAGTATACGGCTGTCGAGCAGTTGGTCTTGTAATTGCCGGAGCTTCTGGCGTCATCAAATGTCCTAGACAGCGTCTTGGTGTTTTTGTTCTTGTAGGCCCATGCGTGACCGGCAGCTATGTCATCTATGACAAGCAGGTCCATGTACACCATCTCCGCAACGAGTTTCTGCGATGCGGACAGGTTAGGTGTATATACGACCTTCCCTGTTGCAAGGTCATATACTTCGTATCCCCAGTTCTCGTCGGCCAGTTTCTTTGCATAGTCCAGGTTGGTGAACTTTCCGAGCTGATATTTCTCATCAGCAAGGTTATGTCTGACAGCGTACCTGTCTACCTTGACCGGATAGACTGCATTGCCGGTTGCGGCTTCGTATACGGTGTATCCATATTTGTCTGCTTCTCGTTTGGCGTAATCCAAGTTGTTGAAGCTGTTTGTCTGGCTCTTTACGTCATCGAAGGACTTGCGGACCACGTACTTGTCCTTGGTTGTGGGAGTAGTTGTGGGAGCGGCTGGCTTGGTTGTGTCAGCAGTTGTAGGAGCTTGCCCACTTGCTTGATCAGCACTTGCGCTGTGCAAGTCAAACCTTGTCAGATTATTCTCGCGGATGATGGACAGCACCTTCGTCTCGTAGTTGGGATCTGTGCAATATCCTTCCGGCTTCGAGACAGTTCCAGTGCCAATTCTAATACGGCGAATCACTGCCGCCGGATCTGTCATGCCTTGGACGGATGAATACTTATATCCCTTGTTGTTGCGGACGTGCAGGAGAAACATTTCATAGTCGCGGATACACTGCTCATAGTCATCGTAGCATCTGAAGCTATCGTTGATCATGACAGTCTTTCCATTATACATTTCCGGAGTCTGTTTGACGATGGAATGATGGTTCCACACGGACCACTGCTGCCAAGTGTTGTTGATGAGATCCACCTTCATGCCGAGCAGGTTGTTAACGTCCATCAGCACCTTACACGAAGGATCCAGTCCATACCCTGTTTCCAGACAGCACTGAGCCGTAACTACGGAAGCCAAGATGCCAGTCTCAGCCATGAGCTTCTGACAGATAGCACCCACGGCCTCGATATAGGCCGCCTTGCTGGCCGGTACGCCCTTGGGATACTGACTGATAGCCGCAGATGATACTGCATCCACCGGAGTATAGACAGCCTTACCTTCCCAGTCAAAGATGGAGTAGCCAACAGGGCAATTCTCCTTCGCAACTTCCAGCTTCTCGTAAGCTCCAAGCTGAGACTTCGTATCTGCCCAACTTTTGCGGACGCGATACCATTTGACTTCTGTAACTGGTTCGCCGCCAGTCGCATACTGATTGACCAGACTTTTGAAGGATGCCCATGTATACTGGCCGGTGTTAAATACGAAGGGGTTCGGGCAGATCTTCTTGTTCACATCGAAATGTCTGATGACATGATTGATATCTATGTTCAGCTCACGCATCAGCTTTGCCACAAGTTCCGCAGTCGCATTGACTGTCGCGGCTTCGAAATACCAGTCCTTGTCCGTGGCGTTCATGGTCTTGGTGGACTTCTTACGAACACACATCTCGATGCCTATGGAGTTGCGGTTGGTGCACTTCCCATAGAACTTGCCGCCATCCGGCAGGCTTGACTGATAGCCACCGCCGCAATGCCAAGAGTAAAAATTGTAATAGTCGTTCCCTTGCCAGATATCGCCGTTAAAGCCTACAAAGAAGTCGGCGGACGCGCCAACCTTCGTACTGGCATAATACGTAGCATTTGCCTTTGCATCACCCAGAGCGCCCACGTAGTGCACGACGATATACTCGATATTCGCAGACGTTCTCTTCATGCTCGTGTGGTTGATATTTGTCAGCTTTCTGTTAATGTTCATGAAATACCCCCAACGTAAAAAAGGGAAGGGCAATTTGCCCCTCCCAAGTGTTTATGCTATTAAGCAGTACGTTATTCTTTTGTGGTTTCCTCTGTGGTTTCTTCTGCGGTTTCTCCTGCCGCTTCTTCCGGTTCCTGTTCGGCTTCTCCACTATCCCCGCGATACATCTTGTTGGCTACCAGTACAACAGCGCCAATCAGGGTGTCGATGGCTGTCAGCGTTGCGACGATCTGCTCACCATGCGGAATGCCCCAGATGTTGACCAGGGATGCGCAGAAAGCCAGTACAGGCGTCAGGATAAGTGCAACCATCTTCAAGGTATCATACGTCTCATTACTCATATTCTTCCTCCGTCACAGAAAGTCATGCTTCTCAAGTCTCTCCGCGTAGTTGCGTTTAATATGCTCGATTGTGGCTACTGTCTGGTTGTTGCGGAACTCAGGATTTCTGTCACAGTATGCCTCGTAGTCATCAATATCTGACAAGACCTGCTGGAAACTGTCATGTGTATGGTTCTGTCCTTCCAGCATCTCATCTCTGAACCGTAAGATCCGCACCCTCATGGATACGGCGTTACGCTCGTCACCCTTTTTCTCTAAGCGGTCCACCTTATCTGACAGCCTGTTAATAGAGTCTACAATACCCTTCAGCCGGTCATTTTTACTGTCATGTCTGCTGATGAGAAACTGAACAAAAGCCAGAAGCCCACCACCTACAAGGATTGACAGAATACCTGTGGCAACATTCATAATACATGTCCTCCCGTTTGTTGTCGTGAAAAAGGACCCCGTGAAGGGTCCCTAGTTGCTAGGCTATAAATTGTTTGTATGACGCATGTACTTTTGAATCGTCTATGCAGACATATTGCATAGTTGTATTAATGTTACTGTGTCCCAGAAGGCGTTGTATTTCTTGAATGTCCATGCCACGCCTGGCAAGACCAGTTGCAAAAGTTCTTCTAAACCTATGCGGATGAACGCGATGAACTCCGGCCCGTTCTGCAATCCCATTGAGGATAAAACGTATTCCGCCGGCATTCAAAGGTTCATGTTTCTTGTTGTAGAAAAGGTTAGGTCCAGTCTCCCCTCGACTGAGTATGTACTTCTTCAGGTGCGAAGCGCTTACGGCAGTTGTATACGTGACTCGTTCCTTGTCATCCTTGCCGTGAACAACATGTACGGACAAGTTGTCGAGATTAATGTCTCCGACTTCCATGCTTGCCAGCTCCGACACGCGAACGCCGGTCGAGAGAAGCATTTCAATCAAGGCACGTTCCTTCAAGGTCCTACAGGCGCCTCTCAGTGCGTCTATCTCAACCTCGGTGAACGGCAGCTTGATTTCCTCTTTATACTTGACCGATTTGATGGATGCTATCGGATTTTTGGGGATAATCTCATCGTTGGTCATCCATTGGAAGAAGGCCGACAGGTTAGCGCGAGTGTTCTCTCTGGATCTCGCAGAAACCCCACGTTCCTGTTCCATGGCAAGGAAAAACCGAATGTCATAAGCACCCATTTCTGTGAATGGCCGCCGGATGCATTCTGACAGTTTACGGACGGTCCTTATGTACTGATAGATGGTCTTTTCGCTCTTGCCATCCACCATCAGACAGGCCCTATACCGCTTTATCAGTCTTTCGTTTGCGTCATCCAGGGGAACAATGTCTGTGCAACGCTCTGCTATCTCATACTCTGACAGCGCTTTGGCGATAACATTAGATACGATAGTTACCTGTTCAGGCGAGAAGTTGTCTGCGAGTGCCGTTTCCACATCACGGATGAATGCGGAGCGATAGTCTTTGGGCATAAAAAAACCTCCTTTGACAATGCAAAGCAGGCATGGTACTATGACCTTGCCTACGGGTGGAGTCGCGCTTTGATGTTTGGTAGACTAGGAGCGCGGCTCCTTTTTTAGTTATCTATGCCCATATTTTATCGCATAACATACCGATGGTCAATCGGTTAAAGTGT
>Ga0326512_10000874_pt1 | contig 25114 bp, 18 predicted proteins | sample 1_2617_0518_D_FD_203652 | JGI IMG/M metagenome (GOLD analysis project Ga0326512, IMG submission 203652) | Bovine rumen microbial communities from UC Davis, California, United States - 1_2617_0518 | ecosystem: Host-associated > Mammals > Digestive system > Stomach > Rumen | place: USA...
ATTTCAAATCATGGGCAATCTCCCGCGCTTTGGACTGTAGATTCAGGCTCAATTCACCAGATTCAGCACCCCAGTCCGCAATTTTCTGCCAAAGTTTATAAGGAATCGATTTGACAACTTTCAAGTCGTGTTCTGACTTGTCATCCACAACGGTATTAACTGTAACTTTTCTGACTACAGGATAATCAGGATCTATTAAGTCATCCTCTATTGAATCCAAGTCATACTCCCATTCTTTGTTATTGCGTACCGCTAACCAACACTCTTCTTTCTTTGCCCATTCCAGATAGTTGTTAGATGGTGATATGTTCATAATAAATGGATTTACCTGTCGCATTAGTGAATAAATCAAATTCGATAGAGCATCAGAGATTTTTTGATTCTTCCAAATCTTATACAAATCAATCCGTCCACTTGTGAGATGATTCAACAGTCCTATGGCGTAAGGAACTACAACCGATTTCAACTCACCGATATTGTTACCTGTTCTTTTAGTACCATATAACTGGTCAGCTGTTTTAAAAAGGATGGCTTTTGCTATGGTATCTTCGAAATACACATTAGTAACTTTCTTCGAGTTAGAAGGCAAATTCTTGGCTACGAACTGTGCGTAGTTCTTTTCAGATCCCCTAACAACTATATGAGGAGCTATCACCAATTTACTTCCTTCATATACTTCCTCGTAGCAGTTGATGTATTTAGCCAATTCAACCTTAGTAAACATTTGGTTCTTTGGATATTTCAAGTCAAACGCTTTCTGTCTTGACTTAGTAAAACCTTCCTTTTGCCGAATGTTCTTATATTGCGATCTAGCACGTTCAAAGAACCAATACGTCTGCATAGACCTCTCTGGTGTAATTGGTGTCATGACATAACGTGATACCTTCTCCAATTCAACCAAAATAGGATTGTTTGCTGAAAAGTCAGCATTATTAACCTTGTTCTGGGTATTGGCATATTTTGAGATAGCGGACACTATTGTAGCATAATCGTCCTTCTTCTTTACGATTGAGAACTTTACTTGGACATAAATGTCCGAAATGTCTGCCTTGTCCTTCTTCTCGGTGTGATATATTGAAGCCGTTGTTTGTCCTCCGTTAACAATCTGAAGATTTGAGATGCTTTTTATATTCCGGCCATCTTCATCAAGTTCCATCGCATCTGCCGTGGCAGCAATACCGTTATTATATGCTAGGAACATGTGGGGCTTATCTTTGATGGTCTCGCGTATTCCTTTGTTTATCTTTCCCGTAAATTGCAGGAATGACCTTACGTTTTGTTCCAATAAGCGCCCTCCATATCGTTCATACAAACTGGATAAGCATTTGCCAGGTAGGATTGCAACATATGCTTCATAGTCTGGATTACTGGATGTGGCATGAAGGCATGGCACTTCCCATCCTTCTTCTTTGAAGTCAATGAAGATCGGTGCATGGGACTGCTCTGATATTTGATAAAGATAATTGATGTCAACTATTCTATAGTAGATTTTATATCCACTAATATCTTTGCCTGCAGGAATATCTCCCTTATATGTTCCATTTGTAAGAATAAAAGCATTGACACGGACAAGTGAATCACGCAATTCTTTATAATTGCCTATTGTGTTCACGAATTCAAATATTGAAGAGGATTCTTCTATTTCATTTCCGAAATCCGAATAAATCGCGTTCCGGAAGAAATTAGTCAAGCGCTTAGCAGCATTCTCAATATCTCTTTTTAATATTGTTACAGATTCGTCTGTGCCTTCGTAAATAGACACAAATAAATCTACGGTTTCATAGTTGTCGGAAATAGCATAACCATTAATTTTTTGCTGATTAGGCGTACCCAAGTCTCTTTCATAAAATGCCACATCAGAATTTTCTGTTTCACCCGCTTCGCTTAATAATTCCAAGCAGTAACGGGTAAATGTTTGTTCTTGGTTATCTCCCTCTTCATTCGCTATTTGTCGAGTAACGACTTCTTGAACCAAGGATTTATAGAACTTACTGATTTCTTTCATAAGACAGAATGGAATTTAGGACATTATTTTCTTCAATAATATTCTCTGTTGGAACAGCAAGAGTTATCGTATATTTAACATCGCTCACCCCTAACAGTAAATCATCTTTCTTAATTCTGGGGAATTCACCTTGAACAAGATAATAGTTTTCTTTGCGAATATAATAGCGACGCTCCTTATAAGCATCAGCGTCTATATTGAAATAGCCATAATATATCAATTTGTTTTCAAACAGATTCTGTGCATTGGCATCTTGACTTAAGTTTTCCCGCAATTCACCTATAAGTTCTGGCAGGTTCTTGCCGTCTGCGGGGACAATTTCTACTACCAGATTATATAGAAATAGTTTGTCTATAAGAGTCTCGTCTAATTGCAATTCTCCGTTTATTGACACGTTGGGATACTTATTTGTTGTTATTGTCTTTACTTCTACAGCCCATGATTTGTTTTGGAAGTCTTGGGGAGCCATGTTGGGACCTACCCAAGACATGACAGAACGAACTTTGTCCATCGGGGAATAGATCAACTTTCGAAGGAATAACAACTCTCCAAACAATCCTTGTTGTTCTTGAATAGACAAAGTGCTTTTCATTCTTTTCGAGAACAGATCCTGCCATTTGCGCATTTGGCTTATTACAAGCTTAACCGCATCCTTTTCAGTTGATATAGATTGGATGGCGTTAGCAATGTTGCCGCATATTGCCGCAAAAATATCACGCACACGGTCACCTCTGTTAAGTAGCTGAATTAACAAGAACTTTGAGTCTGGAAAAGAATTATCCTTGAACAATGAGACCTCTATTTCGGACAAATTGCTGAAAGGTGAAATATCCACTTTTATCTCCTGACTAAAGGAGAATGCTATTCCGCAGTATTCATCTGGACTTTTGTAAGTACAGAACATTTTCAGGCATGAAGGAATATCTATCGCTCTTTTTACAAGACCCGATACATGAGCTTCTTCAAGCTTCTTCCAAATGGTTTTAATCTCATTATCCTTGTTCATATACATTATCGTTTTCTGATTCAAAGATGTCTTCTGTATCAGCAAAATCATTCAGTTGATTAACGGAGTATGATACCGCCACCCCAGTATTGGTATGAGGAAAAGATATAGCGAAACTGATATATGGTTCATTTCCATCTTTATTAGAAGAAACGAAATTATCAGTTGGTTTCAAAGGATATATTATCAGTAATGGATTCTTGACATCCCTATATTTTTCTCTTACAAGTTTTGGACTTGGATATGCCTGATTTCTATCTTTATGTTTTTTGTTTGTTTCCGCTAAAGCTTCAGCCAAGACATTCTCGTCTAAATCTATGAATTCGTCACGCGGATTTCCCAGAATATGGTTTTTCCTTAACAAATAGTGTTCTGATGAATCTTCTGAAGGAACACGTTTAAAGAAATTAAAACCGATACCATTTGATAGAAAACCATCACATCCATCACTTCTTTCTCCTGTAGGCTTATTCATCAGAACAATACTCCAGTCTGACAATTCTCCTGAAGAATGGACTTGTTTAATATATTCAGTTATAGCCCTCAAATTCACCTTGACCATTGAAGGTGGCAAATGGAATTTGTCAAAGAAGTCCAGTATACATCCTATAGGAATATTCCTCCAAAGAAAGTTTTTGCCTTTCAATTCATAGCTTTTCCCTAAGCTACATATTAATTGATCAGCTGCAACGAAATTCAAGTGTCTCTGTTTTTTGTCTTTCAGTAGTTGATATGTTTCAACCAAACGCCCAGCCCAAGAGACCTCTACAGTATTTGCATATCTCATTTTTGTCAGTGACGTAATTTGCAGAACACCCGGATGATTCCTTACTCGTAACGCATAGTCCTCTGGAGTTCCGCCCGTTTCATAGAGATAGCTAAATTCTTCACGGAGTTCTTCGCTGGCCAGTGTAATATGGCGGTACCATTCGTTAAGTTCGCTACTTGTGAAGAGTCTGCATAAATCAACATATCCAGAACGATAGCCAAACCATCTTCCCATCTGCATCAAGGTATCGTACATTTTTGATGCTCTCAGGAAATAACTTATCGACAATCCTTCCAAAGTGAGACCTCGAGAGAGTTTGTCACCACCAATTGCTATTACTGAAATGCCCTCATCATTATTATCATAATATGTAAGTGCGTCATTTGATGAGCCATTGATAGATTTGACCGTTATCTTTTGTACCGCTTTAAACAGTTGTCCTTTAACCTCTTCCCATTCGTGGATGATCAGTGAATCATCGATTTCTTTATATTTGGAATCCAGTATTGTTTGTGTAGTAGTCTTATATGATTTATAATCTTCCCTATCTACCTCAAATACTTGGCGCAGTTCTTCAAGAACCATTTTATCACCAACTTCAATCTCTTGTTTGTAATAATTGAAAACTCTGGAAACTAAGTCTTTAATGTGGTTTTGCCATGACTGGAACCGACTTATGTGTATCAGCATTGAATTATGTTTGTGCTCCTGGCCACGAAGAATCCTTATGGCGCATGTCACGATAAAACACTTTATTGCCAGACGCAATGATTCCGGCACTTCGTTTAAAGAGGGCTTAACATCATCCTTCTTATGCTTATTTGGAACAAAACTATGGAAGTCATTAATTGGAGTTACTATTGGCAATAATTCGTCGTTAGTATCATCTGGTATTAATGATGTTCCAAAGACCTTGTCTGGCCCGATGTATGTTGAAGGAGCAGGGAGATTTATAATGAAATCACGTGGGAACAAGTTCGAGTCATCTAAAGGTATAAAGATATTCGCAAACGGTGTCGCAGTATATCCAACGTATGCAGTACGATTGAACTTGTTCAGGATGGAACATATATATTTGTTTATTGTCGTAGGGTCTTCATTAGAAGCATTTGTGTTGATAGATGCATTATCTGCCTCGTCATCAATCATCAAAAGAGATTTATTGTTAATCTTCCCGTTTTCTGCGTGAGTGTTCAGCCATGTGTTCAAACGTCTTAATACCGAGGAGTTCTTCTTTACAACAAGTAGTGCCGGTTGTGGAGCATTAAAGTTGAAACCGGCGGTGTTTGCAGAACGACTAGTAAAATCTCCTTTCTCAGCATTCGTTGTATATGAATTTGCGATTGCATCATCAAAACCAGGAATCAATCCGACCCCAATCTTTGTGGTGTCCTTAGTGCTTGCTCTTTCAAATTGGGTGTCAAAGCCCAGGAATCCTTCATCAAGCCTCAATTGTGTCTGACTACGGAGATTGTTATGAATTCCAGCCAATACAATAATCAAGTTAAAACCTGTATCAGCAGCCTTACATATCAGTCCTGTGTAGTTAGCTGTTTTTCCTGACTGAACCTGTCCGACAACAAGCCCCTTTTTACTCAATGTTACATCTGTTTTCTGGGGATTAAAGAATCTGTCCAAGATCTTATCTGTCATATCGTCAACCCCCTGGATTGTTGCTGGCTCAAACCCTTTTTGATGTTCAAGATAATACTTGTATCTGTTCCAAAAAGGCCATTTGCTTGTTTCCGCTGCTTTAAATGCCATTAGCCAAGGCTTACGTCTTTCTCTGCCCTCCAATATCTGCATAGGCTCAACCCGAACACTATATATTGACATCAGCTTTGTTTTGAGAACATCCTTACTGAGATTCTGGAATATCAAGACAACTTTATTAACTGCATAGTCAATGTCTTCGTCTGTTACAGGATTCTTTATTCCTATAAGATCCCTACAAACTTCAATGGCTTTCTGATACGATTCTATACTCATAGCTCTTCGATTAGTTCCTCGTAATTGTTAAAAGGCTCAATAGTTTTAAGAATAGCTTTTGCCTGATCCGATGTTTGACCAGAAGCAATTTGGTTATTATACATTCGAAATAGCATCTCCTTGATCAGGTTAATGTCCATATCCGAGAATGGCTCTTTCTGCTGGTTCTCCTCACTAGATTGCTTGATGAAAATAGTCGGTGTGGGTATGGACTCTTCTACGATTCGAAGCAACTTGTTTATTGCTGATACAGGGTTAGCCTTGGCCTCTTCTTGTAGATCCTTTATTAACTGGTTCTCTCTGTTGACAACAAAAGACCACTTGTTCCCCTTTTTCTTCTCTAACCATAACGGTTGGAAATTTATCCCAGCCTTTTTCTTTAATATCTTACCTCTGTGCCTATACACTTCCATGCCCTTGTTCCTGACATCAAGTGCATAGGAACGGAGTTGTTCACGACATGAAATAGGGGGTGTCGCTGTTGATTTCTTGATATCAATCTGCCACTCTGAATCCAATGTGTTAGGCAAGTCAATACTGATTCGGACAAGCTTGTAGTGGTCTTCTTTCCTAAATAAGTTAAGCCAACTACCTGCCAATAATAATCTTTTCCCACGATAGATATAAAAGCCTTGGGCAGCCGGATACCCATACATTCCCTCTGCCTTTCTATAGCTCTCCTCTGAGCTGAAATTATTCTTGTGAGGCAGAACGTAGCCTTTTACTTCAGCCTTTTGGGTTCCAAAATACAAGGATTCGGATGGGAATATCTGCGTTTTCTTTTCTGACAGGCAAAATGGATTCCATGCATCTATTTTATTCTCACCCCAAAATATAGAGATGTCATTGCTTTCTATAAATCGATGGAATGTCATTGCAATATGCGACTTTACTCTTGCCCATGCGTCAGAGAACTTTTGCTTTGCTGCAATATCACTTACTGAAGTTGACGGAGGAATAACTCTGTCTAAATCAGTCCATAATATCATCGTCCCAGATTTTTGATTGTCAATAGCTTCAGCATACGCTTCTGGAGACCACCTGATTAACTCCCATTTATGAGTTAGTGCAACATAATCTAAATCCCAAGTCCAATAAGCAGAATGATAACCTGCCTTCTTACTTATAACAGTCAACTTACGACACTGCGAGAAAGATGCGGTCTTCATTCCCAAACCAAATCTTCCCAAGTCATTTGTTGCGCGTTCCTCTAAAGGGTTCTGTGAACCTGGGCGCATTGCTTCAACTATCTCGTCGCTGCTCATACCACAACCGTCATCCTTGATGGTGATGATAGTGTTACCTCCATCCCAAATTCTGTCAATATAGATATTCTTTGCTCCTGCAGATATTGAATTATCAATAATGTCTGCTACTGCCGTTTCAAGATTATAGCCTATTGCCCTGAAAGTTTCTATCATTGACGCTGCTTCAGGGACAGCTTCTGTTTTAGGTAGTTGTGAATAGTCCATAGACTTATAACTGTTTTTTTAATTCTATTGCAATTTTAAATGCTAAAACAACAGGAACAGCATTTCCTATCTGTTTAAAAGCAGCACCACGACTCCCCTCAAAATAGTAATCGTCTGGGAAAGATTGTAGTCTCGCAGCTTCTCTTACAGTTATTGAACGGGCTGTCTCTATTGTAGGATTAAGAGTCGGATAGATATAATAATGTCCATCCTTGGAGATATGCGCCACTACGGTATGGCTATAGCCGTCAGGCTCAACGACAGAATATCTGTCCAAGAAAGATTTTGTATTCTTATGAGTTTGTAAATGAGGAGGTAGCTTGGAATAATCCAATTGCCTTTTCTTTTCACGCCACTGTTGAATGGCCAGACAATATATTTCTCTATCATTAGCATTATGTGGACGAGCTACATGCTGTGTGGTAAAGTCAAGAGCACTATTTCTGATGGATGACTCCTTTAAATAAGGCATATCTTCCAAAGCCTTAATGTAATGAACAACTTCTGTGAGACGTCCTTCACCAGCTATTCTTGGTGGCAGGTCAGAAAACAAATCCCTTAGAACAGTATAGGAGTTTTGTTCTTTCATAAGCAAAGGATACCCATAATGTTCACCTTTAGAGTTCTTGCCATCCTTAAGCCAACCAACAATAATAACTCTTTGTCTCTTTTGAAGCACACCATGTTCTGAAGCATTTTGGACCTGCGGCTGCATTTCATAACCAATGCTGTTGACGAGTTCTCTCAAATCCTTGAATGGCTCCCCTTTTTTTGCAGTAAACAGACCAAGGACATTCTCAAATACAAACATCTTAGGCTTATACCTTTGCAAGAATTGAACATAGTATTTATATAGTTCGTTTCTTGGGTCTTTTTCTACATCCTTACCCATTCTTGCTCTTCCGGCGATAGAATATGCTTGGCAGGGAGGGCCACCTATAATTATATCAACATCTTTTTTCCTTTTCAAAGAGTCGACCCTTTTAAAAATATCATCAATGGTAGAAGAACCTATTGTAGCTTGGATAACACTACTAATAACGGATTCAGGCACTTGGCTCCATAACTTCTGCCCAGTTTCCCCTTCTTTCCTATCTACTAAATATTTTTTGTATATATCTAATTTGTTCTTTTCTTGAAGATAGTGGAATGCAGCTCGTGTTTTTAATGTTTCGCAAGCATATTTGTCCATCTCTATGTGGGCAATAGGAGCAAAGCCAGCTCTGACAAAACCTTCAGAGAGACCACCTGCTCCAGCGAACAAATCTATAAATGTATATTTCTTCTTTGCCATATTTGTTATTGCTACAGGCAGACGATTCCTGCAAAGTCATTGTCTGGTTGGAAGTTAAGATTACGTTCATCTACAAGGTAGTGGTAGAACGCCTCAACACGCATTACAGATTGGATATAGGATACTGCTGTATGTATCATTTCACTACTTATCTTAATCCAATTCTTCAAATCTGACAAGGTCGTTGAGTTCTACGTCAAGCAGCCGTGTTATCTTCATCAGCATTTCCAAAGGGGGCTGCGATGAATTGGTACACCACTTGGAAACGGTCGTTGGAGCACAGCCCAACTGCTTAGAAAGCCAAAGATTGGATTTCTTCTTCTCTGCCAGTATCACCTTCAGGCGATTGAGGTCTTTGTTACTTGCCATTGTCGTTATTCGAATATTTGGCACAAAGTTACAAAATCTGTACGATAAAAAAGCAGCAAGTCCTATAAAAATTGCAAAAACGAGTGATTTTAGTGAATTCTGTTCATTTAATAAGCAAAAAACCAATTAATATAATGGAAAAAGATTCTTTCTTTACTTAAAATTGACTAAACTGCGATGGAATTAAAATAAAATGTGTAAATTTGCAGCAGAAATAGACTTCATTATTATTTGATATTTGAGTTGGAGTCATAAGGTAGCAGAAAATCGGATTGATTATGATAAAGGCGAATACTACAAGAGCAGACTTGGACACAGCACAACAATGTGTGGTGAGTTATTATACAAATGGCGAGAGCTTATTGTTTTGGCTGTAAATATAGTTGTAAAACAGAAAATAGATGAATGCTATAGAAGAAATAGCCAAGACTCAGCCAAAGGAAAATGCAGGGCCAAGAACATCTAAACGCTTTGAGTACCAAATGAATTGGGGTTTGAAGAAATTGTTGGATTTGGAGACAAGCGGTTCTGACTATACTATAGCCTTTGACTATCACGATGATATTATCGTGTTTAATAAAGAGGAAGATGCCACAGAAGTGAACTATTATCAAGTAAAAACAAAGGCTAACGGACATTGGAGACTGAAAGAGATATATGACCCCAACCCGATAGAAGATGAAAGCGAAAAGGAGGATGAAGCAGATGAATGCAAAGGAGTTGTAGAAGAAAAAGATAAAAAAGAAAAGAAGAAAACGACAGCTAAAAGTAAGAAAATGTCGTATATGGCGAAGTTGCTGTCACACTCATTGCTGATAAAGGCTTCAAAAAATTTCTTTTTTGTTACAAATAGACAATTCTCCAAGGCAGGATTTAAGAAGGCGCCAACAGGGAAACAACTTTCATTTATTGATATTCAGGAGGATACACAAAAAGCAATTAAAGATGCTTTACAGATTGAGATTCCAGAGTTGGATGTGTCGAAAACTGAAAACTTCTATATATTGCAAGATCAGATTCCTCTTGATGGGTTTCAGCAGTCATTAAAGGGATATGTAGGTGATTTTTTGAAACTTAAAGCTGCTAAAGCGGAAATCGACTCGGATGTTTTTTACGATACCTTATTACATCAGATTATAAGAAGTAGAAACAATTACGATGAAGATATATATGACCCGAAACAGTTTCTTGCCAAGAAATGTTTTACAAAATCTCAATTTGCAGAACTAGTAAATGGTCTTGCCAATTTGGAGTCGTTTAATAGCCGATGCCATACGATTTCCTCATGGTTATCAACGGTTCCACCTTTTGAGTCTGATAAAATAAGAATGCAACTCAGTGAAATACGGAAGGACATGACTATTTATGGTAATCTGGGTTTGTCACGAATGTTAAATAAAATCAGAGATGTTATAGACTCAAATGAATTAGAAACAAGTGATGCGACCTATTTGGATTATGCCAAGAGGCTTGTTGATATATTAAGGCGTGAAATGAGCGAGGCCAATAGTTATGATGGAAATTATCTTATAGCTTTAATCCTTTATGAGAAATCAAAATTGTAATGAGGGATCCTTGAAGATCCTAATTAGAAATCTGAGAACAAAAAAGTATGAGAAATATAAGATTCCTACAGATCAAATTCTTCTGTTACAAGAAAAAGACAGGAAGAGTAATCAACCTTGATAGTGACATTGTTATTATAAAAGGTGGAAACCAATCGGGACGTTCTAGTATTGTTATGTCATTATATAATACTTTAGGTGCCGATGTCAAGACTTTTTCTCAGCAGTGGATAGAGGATAAAATTGTAACATTGCTAAAAATTAGTATAGATGGAGCTATATTTCAATTTTTGCACATAGGGAAAATGTTTTATGTGTATGATGTTAATGGACGTGAGTATTATAAAGCGGTAAACCAAAATGCAAATGCTGCGAAATTAGACTCCCTCTTTGGTTTTAATTTAACCTTTACGGATAATGGCAAAGAGAGAAAGCGTATGCCTGTCGATTTTATGTTTATACCTTTCTATATTTCACAAGACAAAGGCTGGGATCAACCATTGCGTTCGTTTGATGGGTTTAATATATATGGCGGAAAGAAAAATGCTCTATATTACTACACAGGGGTCATAAAGGATGACTATTTTCAAATATGTAATAGCTTGGATGAAGCGAATGCGCGTTTGAAAAAGATTGAGGCTAAGTTGGAATATGACAAGGAATTCTCTGCTTATGTGAAAGAAAGGATTGAAAATAGTAGGATTTCGTTAAGTACAACAGATTTTGATCTGGAACAACAGGAGTTTATTAAGAAAGTTGAAGCTTTGAAGAAAGATCAAGGTAAATTAATGACCGACCTGAAGAAACTGTATGACAGAAGAGCATACCTGGAATTTAGAAGACAGCAGATGCATGATAATCTGGATGATATCAATAAAGATTTGAAGTATGCCCTTTCACAAAAAGAAAACATAACTTGTCCTATGTGCGGAGCGCATGTCAGTAATGATGCTATTGGTATTTACGCTATGATAGAAGATCGGAATATGAGTAAAAATGCCATATTGGAATATGAAGACGATATAAATGATACAGATGCCAAAATAAAAAGCTTGGAATCCAAATCAGACAAACTGAGAGGCGATATAGAGAAACTGCAACAGAGGCTTGCAACAAAGAAGAATGATTTAACTCTTGAGCAATATCTTGATTCAAGAATGTATGTATATCTGGAGAAAACGTTAAATGAAAGAGAACGTTCAACCAGAAAAGAAAAAATGGAAGAAGAGTCGCTTCTATATAAGCTTACAGAACGGGAAAAACAATATAGCGGAAACGACAGGCGTGAATACGTGGAAGAGGATTTCCAGAATTATGTTGTTGCAGCCTATGATAAATTAGGAATCTCTTCAAGTTCTTATAAAATTGCGAATATAAAATTTGGAAGCAAGATTTCGATGAGAGGTTCTGCAATAACTAGGGGTGTTGTAGCATATACATATGGTTATTGCGAATTAATAAAGAAGTATAACGGTAGACTTTTCTGCCCTATTGTGGTTGATGAACCGAATCAAAATGGTATAGACCAACTGGGGTTAGAGACAATAAACAAATTCCTCATAGATGAAAGACCTACAGGATCCCAATTAATTTTGGCTGTTAGCAATGATGCCAAGATAGAAGAAGATAAGGCTATAGTTATAAACTTGGAAGCGAAGAAAGAATTGTTGATAGAAAAGGACTTTGAAGTAGTTAGGGATGAAGTAGAGAAACTTCTGGGAGATAATTGGGAGATGGTACCATATAATAGCTGAATAGGGCTTTATGTTCTGAGTAGCAGATGTTATCTGGATAGCGCAATGGGAGGATATGGCTTTATCGATGCCACAGGCTGTCAAAACCATTTTCTGCTTCTTGCACATTGACCAGTAATTCATTTTGCCGAACTCTTCCTGCATGTGCTTGTAGCGGTCTATAATCTGTAAAGGTACATCCATCAGTTTCACTTGCAAGGAAATGTTGGTCTTGTGACGCTTGCTGGTAATCCATTTTTCGCCATTGATGTCGGATAACGAAAAAGTTCAGCCCCATTCGTTACGATAGCGAGTGGGGCTGAGTCTACGGCTATGCCGTCTGTAGGTTCTTGAACGACGCGTTAAGCTTATTGCCAAGCATCGTCAGGTCGTTGTCGAGTTTCTGACTTGTTATTTTTGCATAAATCTGGGTGGTCACGATGTTCGTGTGTCCCAACACTCGGCTCACGCTCTCAATAGGCATTCCCTTTGAAAGCGCCAAGGTTGCGAACGAGTGCCTGCCACAATGGTAGGATATGGCTTTCTCTATGCCGCAGGCTTTCATGACTGTTTTCAGCTTCTTACACATCGACCAGTAGTTCATCTTGCCGAATACCAGTTTGTCTTCCTGTAGGTGTTTGTAGCGGTCGATAATCTGCAAGGGTACGTCCATCAGCTTAACTTGAAAGGGGATGTTGGTCTTGTGGCGTTTGCTGATAATCCACTTGTCACCGTTGATGTCCACGATGTTGTCCGTAGTCAGGTTCTTCACGTCGATGAACGAGAGGGCAGTGAAGCAGACGAATACAAAGATGTCGCGAACAAAAGCCAGATTGTCGTCCTCGAACTCATGGGTTACGACGGCCTTCAGCTCTTCCTCGGTCAGGAATTCCCTTTCCTTGCAGTTCGGGCTGATGTGGAACTGCGCAAATGGGTTACGGGGAATCTTACCGTTGTAGTGCGCCCTTAGTACAACGCCCTTTAGCCACATGCATCTTTGCCAGATAGTACCGTTAGCCAGTCCTCGGTCTGTACTGAGATAGGCGGCAAAGTCCTTGATAAATTCAGGTGTCAGTTCCAGCATCGACATATCTGTACGGCGGTAGTGCGACTGGATGAAATCTGCCACATCCTTACGCGAACGCTCCATAGCCCAAAGCGTGCTTGCAGCCCTGTCTTTGCCCACACGTTTTTTCTGGTTGGCAATATCCTTGTCAAAAGCACTCAACAACGTTTCGTACTCGCTGCCGAAACCCTGATAGGAGTTGCGCACCGTCTCAGCCGTCACAAAAGCTTCGCGATCCGAAAGGTGCTGATAGTGCTTGATAATCTGCGCCTTGATGTTGTCCAGTTCGCGGTTAATCTGCAATGCCTCCTTACTGCGCCCTTTGGCACAATTACCCTTCACGTCCCACATGTCAAGCGGAATCGTTTTCTTACAACTGAACTGGCTCTGCGTGCCGTTAATCGTCACCCTGCCCATTACAGGCACCATACCATTCTTCTCCTTACTCTTGTTCACATAGAACAGAATGTTAAAAGTACTTCTCATGTTTCTTACTCTTTTTTAATTTTGGCTGCAAAACTACTTTCTTTTTAGGCATCCATCGCTATGCAAAATGTAGCAGTTTGCGGAATAAGAAACGGATGGTGAACGGACGGTGAAAGGTACGCCATTCTGCCCCGATTTGCTTAGTCGATTAACCTGCATCAGAACCCTAATTTTGGGTTACGATTTGGCAACCTAACTCCTTCACCAATGCTCCCCAATTTGCTTTTTGACCCAATTTGAACTTCTTCATTCTTCCCCGTCTTGCCTTTATTTTAGGCCAAACTGCGTTAATCTTCCAAAATCGCTTTCTTTTTACAAGCTTTTTTCGTAACTTTGCGACAAAAGTCGCGAACTTACTCCGTCTTGGCAAAAAAAAGATTAAAATCTTTTGTTCTGCTCTCGACTTTTCGTAACTTTGTCCCCAGAATTGAAACAAAGATGCATCTGGATATTTCTGACGAGCAAGTATTGGATAATGCTGGCATCCGTGTCACAGCGGTTCGCCTGTTGATATGGCGGCAAATCCGTCATGGTTTTCATGATGCCTTTAGTCTGGGCGACCTGGAGGCGAAAATGCCCACTGTCGACCGTTCTACATTGTTTCGTACACTCACCCTGCTCACGGAGGCACATCTGTTGCATGACATCGACGACGGCTCCGGCTCTCAGAAATACTGTGTCTGTCATTTAGATGACACTCGTCAGTGTGAGGGACATGTCCATCTGACCTGTCGGCAGTGTCATCGCACCTACTGTCTGACGAATGTACGCATCCCCTCTGTCCCGTTGCCTGCTGGTTTCGTTCAGGAGGAAACGGAGTATATTGTCAAGGGAATCTGTCCTGTATGTGCTGAGCGTCGCAAATGACGGCAGGATGTAAGAAAGGTTTTAAGTATTAACAAATCAAAATAAGATGAAAGTAAACAAACTACTTAACTTAATGGCTTTATGCCTGTTGCTTCCAGTCTCTATGGAAGCACAAGACTACTCAAAGTATTATCAGAATCTGCCCGTGGAGGTCAAGCAGGTCAGTTGTCCTGCCATTCCTGCCAATGAGGTTAACCTCAAGGATGTGGGGGGTGTCGGTGATGGCGTGACACTTAATACGGACGCTTTCAGCAAGGGCATCAGCAAACTTAACAAGCAGGGTGGTGGTCGTCTGGTTGTCCCAGAGGGTGTCTGGCTCACAGGTCCTATCTCCCTGAAAGACAACATCGAGTTGCATCTGGATAAGAACGCCTTGGTACTGTTCTCTTCTGATAAGTCGCTCTATGTTGACGCTAATGCTAAACCGGGCAGTCGTGTCAATGCCTGTGTCCGTGCCTCGAAGCGTAAGAACATCGCTATTACAGGTGAGGGTATCCTTGACGGTAACGGGGAGTATTGGCGTCCGGTGAAACGCAACAAGGTGAGTGATGTGGAATGGAATATCTTCAAAAAGGTAATTGGCGGTGTGGAGATGTCCAATGGTACCTTGTTCTATCCTTGGAACTCCGAGAATACCGCTGCCAATATCGCCGACACACCTGAGAACCAGGAGAAGATGCGTAACGACTTGATTCGTTTTACAGATTGTGAGAACGTGCTCATCCAGGGTGTCACCGTACAGAACGCTCCTCGTTTCCATGTGCATCCCTGCTATTCCAAGAACGTCATTGTCGACGGTGTCACTGTCCGTTGTCCCTGGAATGCCCAGAATGGTGATGCCATCGACTTCAGTGATGTCAATATCGGTCTGATCGTCAACTGTACTGTAGATGCCGGCGACGACGGAATCTGTATGAAGGGAGGCACTGTCAAACCAGCATCACCAGCTAAAGGTTGTGAGGACATCGTTATCCAGGACAATACCGTGTTCCATGCTCATGGCGGTTTCGTACTGGGTAGTGAGACCATCAGCGGTATGCGTCGCATCGTCGTGCGCCATAACCGTTTCAGCGGTACTGACACAGGACTGCGCTTCAAGAGTGGTATGAGCCGGGGTGGTAAGACGGAGAAGATGTATATCTCCGATATCATGATGACGGACATCAAGGATGAGGCGATCATCTTCCAGTGTGACTATGTCGACCGCCCTGCAGGGTCAGACCCTCACAAGGTGCCTACCTTCACGGAGGAACAGAAAAAGAAGGCTCCCTATTTCCAGGACATCCATATCTCGAATGTCGTCTGTCATGGAGCCTCTACAGGAATCAGTGCCAGTGGCATCCTCGGTCTTGACAATGTCCGTGATATAGATATCGAGAACACGACAATTGTCTATACCAATACTGACAAGAAGATTGACGAGCAGACAGCGAAGCTTCGTCTGAAGAATGTCAATCTGGTGAAGATGCCATAGCGTTTACTCCACTGCCGCTTTCAGAATCTCACTGAGGGTGGGGTGGATATGTACCATATCACGTAATTCAGAGCATGCAGTGTCCTTACACATGAGGACGCTGCATTCTTGTATCAGGTCAGCAGCATGGGCTCCATAGGCATGACAACCGATGATGCGGTCGTCTTTGTCAGCAAAGAGCTTGAGCATCCCCTCTGTCTCGTTCATCGCCAGCGCCTTGCCGTTGGCACGCCAGAAAGACTTCTTACAGATATACTCTATACCCTGTTCCTTTAACTGGTCTTCAGTAGGTCCTACACATGCTGCCTCTGGCTCTGTGAAGATAGCGGCAGGCATGATATCGAAACGGATGCCGTCCTTCTTCCCGATAATCTGGTTGACGACATGTGTCGCCTGCATCTCTGCGGCATGGGCAAGCATCTGTCTGCCATTGACATCACCGATGGCGAAGATTCTTGTCGCAATGGAATCGCAGCCTATGCAATGGAAGTTGTCATCGACGGGGATAGTGTCATTGGGGGCAAGGGTGATACCTGCCGCCTCCACGTTCAGTCCCTCTGTATTCGCCTTTCGCCCTGTTGCCATAAGGATCACGTCCGCATCAATGCCTTTGAGCGATTGTACGGCAGTCTTCATCTTAAACGTAATCCCCCGTTTCTCCAGAAGCTTACGAAGTCGTTTGGCGATGTCACAGTCAACCATCGGCAGACATTCCTTGAGGTATTCGATGACAGTGACCTCAGAGCCGAAACGGTTGAAGACACTGGCGAACTCCATGCCGATGACTCCTGCACCGATGATACATAACCGCTTGGGCAGTGTCTGGAGCTGTAGCAGTTCCGTGCTGGTCATAACTCTCGGGTCATGGATGTCGGGCAGTGGCAGAAGTCTGGCGCTGCTGCCAGTGGCAATGATGATATGCGGGGCTGTGATTGTTTCGTTTGTAACGATGCCATCGTTACATACTTGAATGGTCTGTGCATCGACGAAGGAGGCGGTGCCACGTACAAGGGTGATACCTGGAGCACTGAGAATCTGTTCCACACCACTGCGTAGTTGACTGACCACCTGTTGCTGTCGCCCGACAGCCTCCGCAAAGGTAGTACTATGCGCATAGGTCTTGGTGGGGATACACCCACGGTTCAGACAGGTGCCTCCTACCTCGTCTTTCTCGATAATCACCACATGCAGTCCTTGCTTGGCGGCATATTCAGCGGCGCGGTAACCACCAGGTCCTGCGCCGATGATAATCAGGTCAGTTGTTGTCATGGATCATTTGTTTATATGTGACAATCGGATGCTTGGCGGCAAGCACGTCATCCACCCTTCCTATAGGTGTGTTATGAGGTGCTGACTTCACCAGGTCCGGATCATTCTTCGCCTCTTCAGCGATCTTCCGCATCACGGCAATGAAACCATCGATGGTGTCTTTCGACTCGTTCTCTGTCGGCTCTACCATGAGACTCTCATGGAAGAGCAGAGGGAAGTAGATGGTTGGCGCATGATAGCCATAGTCAAGAAGCCGTTTCGCGACATCCATTGTGGTGACCCCTGTCGACTTGTCCTTCAGTCCGTCGAAGACAAACTCATGTTTACATAGTCCGTCGATGGGCAGTTCATAGACATCCTTCAGACACTCCTTGATATAATTGGCATTGAGGGTGGCAAGTGGTCCCACCATCTTGACATTCTCCTTGCCAAGACTGAGGATGTAGGCATAGGCACGCATCACCACGGCGAAGTTACCACTCTCATAAGGACTTACGAAGGGCAGGAACGACTCCAGTCCCTTGCGGACACCTACCGGTCCACTGCCAGGTCCGCCTCCACCATGAGGGGTGGAGAATGTCTTGTGCAGGTTGATGTGCATCACGTCGAAGCCCATGTCACCTGGACGACAGGCACCGAGCATCGGGTTAAGGTTAGCCCCATCGTAGTACATCAGTCCACCACAGTCGTGAATCATTTTGGCGATACGTGGGATGTCACGTTCGAAGAGACCAAGGGTGTTGGGATTCGTCATCATCATGGCGGCGATGTTGGGTCCCTCTATAGCGACTAGTTTCTCCAGGTCCTCTAGGTCTACCAGACCATCTTTTGTTGACTTCACCTCTAAGATCTCCAGTCCGCAGACAGCAGCGGAGGCAGGGTTAGTGCCGTGTGCCGAGTCAGGGACAATGACTTTCGTACGGGTCTCGTCACCCCTTGACTCATGATAGCCACGGATGACCATCAAACCCGTCAGTTCTCCATGAGCACCAGCAAAGGGCTTGAGGGTGAAAGCTGCCAGACCTGTCAGTTCACAGAGTGCTTTCTTTACCAAGGTGCATACCGCTTGGGCACCCCGTGTCGTCTCTGCAGGCTGTATAGGATGCAGGTTAGTGAATTGTGGCAGTGCCGCCATCTCCTCATTAATCTTAGGATTATACTTCATCGTGCAAGAGCCCAGTGGGTAGAATCCGTTATCTACGCCGAAATTGTTGGCAGAGAGGTTAGTGTAATGACGCACCACCGTCATCTCGTCACATTCCGGCAACTCAGCAGGCTCCTGGCGTTGCATGCTTGCAGGTATCTCATAATTGCCAAAGCGGTTCTTAGGCAGAGAGTATCCCTTACGTCCTTCCTTCGAGAGTTCGAAGATCAGGTTTCCATATAGTCTGTTGTTCATGGCATCTCCTCCATAATTTGTCTGATGGTATCCACCAGTTCGTCAATCTCTTCCTTCGTACGCTGTTCCGTGACAGCGAGCATCAGGGTATGGTCGTTGATCTTCACACCGGCGAGGAATCCTTCTTCCACACAGGCTTTCAAGAGTATGTCCACCTCCTTGTCGCAGGTGATACAGAACTCATTGAAGAACGGTTGTTCGTAGGTAAGTAGGAAATATCCTGTCCTCTGTAACTCGTCGCAGAGATAATGAGCCCCGGCATACGACAGCTTCGCAGCATCCCTGAGTCCCTCCTTACCCATCAACGACAGGTATACGGTCACCCATAATGCCATGAGACTCTGGTTGGAGCAGATGTTCGAGGTCGCCTTCTGACGACGGATATGCTGTTCACGAGCCTGCAGTGTCAGTACGAAGGCACGTTGTCCACGATTGTCCTTCGTCATGCCCACGATGCGTCCCGGCATCTTTCTTATCAGTTTCTCCGTGCAACACATATAACCGACGTACGGACCTCCCCACTGCATGGGAATTCCTAAAGACTGTCCGTCGCCCACAGCAATATCTGCTCCCCACTCTCCTGGTGTCTTGAGGACGGCAAGGTCAGCGGCGACACAGTCCATGATGAAGAGTCCTTTCTGCTCATGGATAGTGTCAGCATAATCACTATAGTCCTCGACGACACCATAGTAGTTAGGTTGTTGTACGAGGATACCGGCGACCTTCCCCTGGTGTTGGGACAACAGGTCGTTAAGGTGTGTCTGATCAGTGGTACCATCCTTTTGACGGATCATCTCAATTTTGATACCATGGAAGTGGGCATAGGTCTCTATCACCTTCAGTGTCTTCGGGTCTATCGTCTCACTGATGAGTACAGTATCCTGTTTCTTTCCAGCGGCGACAGCCATCATTACCGCCTCTGCGGCAGCCGTCGTCCCATCATACATCGACGCATTGGAGATATCCATGCCTGTCAGCTCAGCCATCATCGACTGGTATTCGAAGATATAGTGCAGTGTACCTTGAGAGATCTCCGCCTGATAGGGAGTGTAGCTTGTCAAGAATTCCGAGCGGCTGAGCAGGTTGGGGATAGCGGCAGGGGTGTAATGGTCATAGACACCAGCACCTGCGAAACATCGGAGTTGCTCGTTCTGACTTCCGAGTTGCTCGAACAACTGGCGCACCTCTACCTCGCTCATCTGCTCAGGCAACTGGTAGTCACCTTTAAAGCGGATCTCGTTAGGTACCTCCGCATAGAGGTCGTCAAGGCTCTTCACCCCGACTTTCTCCATCATTACCTGTAAATCCTCCTCGGTATGAGGGAAATATTTAAACATAGTCGTCATATCGTAATGTCGTCATATCGAGATATCGAAATTCCGAAATCTCGAAATGTCGTTATCTCGAAAAATTAATCACTTCTCGCAGAAGGCAGCGTATGCCTTGGCGTCCATCAGGTTGTCGAGCTCACTCTTGTCACTGATCTCCACCTTGATGATCCAGTTGGCGAAAGCATCCTGGTTGACCAACTCAGGTTGGTCGTCCAATGCCTCATTCACCTCTAACACAATGCCACTGACCGGAGAGATCAGGTCGCTTGCCGCCTTGACACTCTCCACGGCACCAAACTCCTCACCAGCCTTTACCTCGTCATCCACATCCGGCATGTCAACATAGACGACATTACCCAATGCGTTCTGTGCATAGTCGGTGATACCAATGAAACCAATGTTTCCTTCTACTTTTACAAACTCGTGTGACTCGCTGTAATAGAGTCCTTCAATAACTTTTGCCATAATATTAAATAGGTTTATTAGAGATTACTTCTTATAGTGCTTGTCATAGAAACGCTTCTTGCAGACAGTTCCTGGGAAAGTCTTTTTGCGGATCTGTATCTCCACAGGAGTGTCAAGGGCAGCATACTGACTGTCTATCAGTGCCATGCAGACACTCTTGTCGGTGGAGATGGTATGGTAACCTGTTGTGACCTCGCCAATCACGTTGCCGTCTTTCAGTACGCTATAACCATGACGGGGTATCGCCTTGTCGTGTAACTCGATGCCTACCAGTTTCTTGGGCGCACCCTCCGCCTTCTGCTTGGCAAGAGCCTCCTTGCCGATGAACTCCTCCTTGTCGAGTTTGACGAAGATACCCAGCCCCGCCATGATGGGTGTGATGGCCTCTGAGAGCTCGTCGCCATAGAGAGGTAGTCCCACCTCGAAGCGTAAGGTGTCACGGCACCCCAGTCCACATGGCTTGATACCTGCAGCCATCAGCTTGTCCCAGTACTCGTTGATATTGTCTGCTGAGGCATAGACCTCAAAGCCGTCCTCCCCGGTATAGCCTGTTCGGGATACGATCACATCCCCGATGGTCTTGAAGGTATAGAAAGCAAGCTCCTTGCAGGCGATACCCAGTATCTGCTCCATCACCTGTTCTGCCTCAGGACCTTGGATGGCAAGTTCTCCATATTGGTCGCTCTGGTGCTCCAGTGTCACCTCAAAGCCGTCAGCCTGTTGCTGGATCCATGCCCAGTCCTTGTCGATATTCGAGGCATTGATGACGAGGAAGAAACGGCCGTCAGCTACTTTATACACCAGCAGGTCGTCTACGACTCCGCCGTCTTCGTAGCACATCATCCCATAAAGGATTTTCCCATGAGGAATTCCTCGTACGTCATTGGTGAAGATGTGGTTGACATAACGTTCGGCATCCTTGCCAGTGACGAGGACCTCTCCCATGTGGGAGACGTCAAAGACACCACAATGCTGACGGACAGCCTGGTGCTCGTCTATGATATTCGAATATTGGATAGGCATGTCGAAGCCTCCAAAGGGTGAGATGAGTGCTCCAAGAGCTACGTGTTTGTCATATAGACAGGTTCTTTTGTTTTCCATCATATTCTGTTTCTAAATGTTCTATTGCTGTAATGTCATCGCTTGTCAATAGTAGTTCTCCGTTACAGAGTGTCTGTCGAATCAGTGCCTTTACTTCTTCGCAGGAGAGATTGACATAGTCTTTAAGTAATGTGATGCGTTGTCGTACACTCTTGATACCTTTTGCTTCAAGCTTCTCAACGCCTGGTGTGATGGCGTTCAACATATTCTCCATGTTTGTGTCATAGAGTAACGTGCTGTGTATGATATTTCGTCCACTGAGGTGATAACAGGCAGTCCCACAGACTTTCCTGTCTCCGATCATGATGTCGTTATGAGTGGTTCCGACAGCCTCAATACCCATCTTCCTGAAAAGGAGCAATAACATGTTGACGAAGCGGTTGAAGGCCTGTCCCACATGCGTCTCAGAGGAGATATACGAAAGCATGATATTATCCATGTCAGCATATACACAACCGCCACCACTCTTCCGTTGTACAACTTGAATACCATGCTGTTGACAGTAAGCTATGTTGACTTCGTTCTCCATCTGTTGGTTGCGTCCGAAAATGACAGTCGGCTCTACCTGCCACATGAAGAAACAATCGTCCGTCTCTACCTGTCTTGCCACGTATTCCTCCATGGCAAGGTAGAAAGACAGCCTCCTCACTTGTTTGTCAGGTAGTGCGATGTATAGCATAGATAATAGTTTTAGGTTTTATGCATATTTTTTGCAAAGATAATGAAAATCGAGTGCAGAACAAAATAAATTGATTTATTTTTTATACCCAGATGTATCTTAAATTTTGTGTGTAAAGAAAACTTGTCGAAAAACGTGTATGGAATTTTGCACCTTCTAGGATTGGAAAAGGCAAAAAACAGGGGTGGAAGGGGTGGATTTGGAGGAAGGTGCCGCCTTCGAGGTGGTTTGTCGGTACCTTCTTACCCTTTAGGTGCCGCCTTCTTACTCGTTTAGTGCCGCCTACTAACAGGTAAAACAAGCCTTGGAACACCTCTTTTCAGGCATTATAATCACGTTTTCGAAGACTAAAAATAACCGCAGAATCATTAAGCGTTTGATAGTCAACGGTTTATGATAACCCTCGTAGTTTTGCGTATTTGAGTCCGAGTTGGGACTTGATGGATTTTACGCAAAACTACAGAGCCGTTTTGTTAAAATGTTTCATGTTAGCTACTTCTTGTCGTAGGCATGCAGGGGGTAGTCAGTCGTAAAGTGCAGACCACGGCACTCCTTACGCTCCAATGCCCAGCGGGTGATGAGGTAGCCGACATTGATCATGTTACGGAGCTCACAGATGTCACGACTTGCCTTCACACGTTTGAAGAGACGCTCTGTCTCCTCATAGAGCATGTCGAGACGGTCCCAGGCACGATGCAGGCGTAAGTCGCTGCGTACGATACCGACATAGTTGGACATAATCTGTGCCACCTCCTTGACCGACTGTGTGATCAGCACCTTCTCCTCGTTGGTCATCGTTCCCTCGTCATTCCACTCAGGCACCTCCGTGTTGAAGTCATACTCGTCAATATGCTGCAAAGAGTGCTTGGCAGCAGCATCGGCATAGACCACAGCCTCGATGAGAGAGTTAGAGGCAAGACGGTTGCCACCATGCAGACCTGTGCAGGAGCACTCACCAAGGGCATAGAGTCGTTCGATAGACGACTGTCCGTTGAGGTCTACCTTGATACCACCACACATATAGTGGGCAGCAGGACGGACGGGGATATAGTCGGTGGTGATGTCAATACCCATACTAAGACATTTCTGGTAGATATTGGGGAAGTGATGACGTGTCTCCTCGGCAGGTTTGTGGGTCACGTCGAGACAGACATGGTCGATACCATGTATCTTCATCTCCTTGTCGATAGCACGAGCCACGATATCACGGGGGGCCAGCGACAGACGCTCATCATATTTCTCCATAAAGGTCTCGCCATTGGGTAGTTTCAGAATACCTCCATAGCCACGCATCGCCTCTGTGATGAGGTAAGCAGGGTGCGTCTCATTAGGGTTGTGCAAGACAGTAGGATGGAACTGTACGAACTCCATGTCTGCCACCGTTCCCTTGGCACGATAGACCATCGCGATACCATCACCTGTGGCAATAACAGGGTTCGAGGTGGTAAGATAAACGGCACCACAACCACCTGTACACATCACAGTGACCTTGGCGAGATAGGTGTCCACCTTGGGTTTGTTGGGGTTGAGAACATAAGCGCCATAGCACTGGATATGTGGAGAGCGGCGGGTCACACGGACACCCAGATGGTGCTGGGTGATGATCTCCACAGCGAAATGGTTTTCTTTCACCTCGATGTTGGGATGACTACGCACAGCCTCCATCAGTCCACGCTGAATCTCCGCACCAGTGTCATCAGCATGGTGGAGAATGCGGAACTCAGAGTGTCCGCCCTCACGATGCAAGTCGAAGTCGCCTTTCTCGTTCTTGTCGAAGTTTACACCCCAATTGACGAGTTCCTGGATCTGCTCAGGAGCATTGCGTACCACCTGCTCCACCGCCTTGCGGTCGGAGATATAGTCACCGGCGATAATCGTGTCGGCGATATGCTTGTCGAAGGTATCTACCTTCAGATTGGTGACACTTGCCACACCACCTTGTGCAAACGAGGTGTTCGCCTCGTCCAAGGAAGTCTTGCAGATTAAACACACCTTACCTTTGTTGGCACGGGCAATCTTCAGGGCGTAGCTCATACCAGCCACCCCGGCGCCTATAATCAGAAAATCGTACTTGTAAACCATTGTAGTAGTAAATTATGTTGCAAAGATACGAAATAATTCCTAATTCCTAATTCCTAATTCCTAATTTTTTGTATCTTTGCACGTAAATATGAGCAGACTCAAGATTATATTTCTATTATTAATGGCTTCCGTCAATGTGATGGCACAGACGGAAGAGTTGGATACCCTTGGTGTGGATAGTGTGGATGTGGCACTGCCGTGGCCTCAGAATATCCAGTACAGACTTGACTCGCTGATGCAGTCGAAATTGTTGGAGACCTCTATGGTTGGCATGATCGTCTACGACTTGACGGCAGACTCTATATTATATAAGGTGAACGAGCGACAGGCATTGCGTCCTGCCTCCACCATGAAACTCGTCACTGCCATCACGGCACTTGACCGTCTGGGCGGCTCCTATCAGTTTCGTACCCAGCTTTACCATACAGGCAGCATAGAGGAGAATACCCTTAAAGGTGACCTCTACTGTGTGGGAGGCTTCGATCCTGCTTTTAATGGTGACGACCTGCGTGCCTTCGTGGAGAGTGTGCATCAGATGGGTATCGATACCATTTGCGGACGTGTCGTTGCCGATCTCTCGATGAAGGATGCTGACCTGTTGGGAGAGGGATGGTGCTGGGATGATGATAACCCGAAACTCTCCCCCTTGTCTATCGGACGTGACATTGAGTTCCTTGACCGTTTTGTGAAGAA
>Ga0326512_10000875_pt1 | contig 25112 bp, 45 predicted proteins | sample 1_2617_0518_D_FD_203652 | JGI IMG/M metagenome (GOLD analysis project Ga0326512, IMG submission 203652) | Bovine rumen microbial communities from UC Davis, California, United States - 1_2617_0518 | ecosystem: Host-associated > Mammals > Digestive system > Stomach > Rumen | place: USA...
GTAAGGATCTCCAGGACATGGTGACTCAGAATGGTGGAATCAACAAGGACAGTGTTACCAAGGACCTCACCTATCTGGTGATACAGGATCCAAGCTCTACATCTGGTAAAGCAAAGAAAGCTCGTGACATGGGAATCACCCTTATCTCCCCAGAACAGTTCTTGGAAATGGTCCGTAATTAGTTAAGTATAAAACCATAAAGTTATTAAGCATATAAAACTATAAAGTTATTAAGCATATTATGACTTATGGAATTATTACTCATATAAATAAGACATGAAGGTAATATACAGATATAGATCAGATCTTCCATGTGATAAAGAAGATATAATCCAAGATCTCCAGAAGCAACAACGCCAAAATAGGCCACGTGATTGGATTGAAGCGGAAATTAAGACAATAAGTTCCGAGTATGAAGATAACGATCGTATTACATTCGAGGATTCCCCTTATGGTCACATTTCCTTTACGGCATGGAAACATTATGGAATTATGCTCGATACAGGCGAAATTTTTGCCGATCTTGGCGATATGGGTGTAAACGCGAAAGAAGAAAGGCAAAGACTCAAGGATTATTTTGAATCCGGCAGTGGAACAGAGGATTATATTGAACTGAACGACATTGTTCTTTAATTCCGTTCATATATCTTTAATGCTTGCAAAAATCAGCTGTTAATCGGCTGATTTTACTTATATTACCGGAATTGGGTTGTCTGATTTAAAATTTTCATAAGATTATTATTTACAATTATAATAAAATTAGCTATATTTATAACATAAATGATAATTAAGTCATTTATAAAAAAACAGGTTAACTTATGAATACTGAAATCATTTCCGCCATCCTCAAAATCTTGAACAACAAGGAATCTGTCGACTTCAATCAGTTGGCTGTAACCATCATTTCTGGTCTGAAATCCGACAAGACTTCTGAACAGTCTAACAAGAAGTCTGAAGAACTTCACAATCTGACTTCCATTGTCAAGGCTGCTGAAAAGAATTCTGTCATCGGCGACTACATCTCTGAAGACTGCAAGCAGAAAGTTGAACACATCGTCAAGACGTTTGAATACTTGTCTGACCGTCTGACTGATGAACAGGTTGACTACATGATTACAGACGTCAAAGAAATCGTCGACCAGATTGAAAAGACACTGACTGAAAACTTGACGGAAGTCTTGACCAAGGCTGGTATCAGAATCTAGTATGTCAAGACATCTGACGTAACATAACGACCTGACAAACGTCAGGTTGTTTGTCATTTTATAAGATAATGTCAGCAAACATGACAGGTTATCTGACGTATAAAAAGGCGCCCGGGGGGCCCCGGGGGGGCCTACTATCTTGACACCCCGGTGCGAGGGAAAAACCCAGAAAAAATGTGTTAAGCTCCTAAGGGCCTATATTCCCCTGGGACCATAGCTACCCGGGCTTATAGCGGCTTTTTTCGTGTGTGTGTCTGTTTCCCAAAATTTTTTAAAAATTTTTATTTCTAATGGCTACACCGCAATATGCTATGGCTACATTACATTCTGACTATGGCTACACCGCAATATGCTATGGCAATATATATTTTGGTTATAATTTTCAAATTTTTGCTATATATGATATTTTACCCCCGCCCGGGCTTATTTTTGAAATATGCTAGGTTTGAAAAATTTTTTAAAAATTTTTTTCTTAATGGGTAATAAAAAACCGGCTTTTTTGAGTCGGTTTTATATATTATAGGATTAGATATAATGTATTATAATACTAGGTCATCTAGTTCTATATAGTCATCTGGCATGAAGAAGTTATTGATAGCATCTACTATTCTTAATATGAAATTTTTAGATTCTACTTCTGTTCTATTGATTTCTTCTTCAGATGGGTTTTCTCTGGTAGTCCATATAGGATTAGACATAATAAGTTCTGACATATTATTATAGTCGTTATAGTTTCTTCTAAAGTCTGCTTCTGATTCCCAGCATCTTACTCTGGCGCCTACGTATTTACCCCATGATCTACCTACGCACCAGCCACCGTCTGCGGAAGGAGTAGATATTTGCCAGCCTCTAGCGGGTTCACCAGGAACTCTGTATTTTGCGATATCATTTATTTCTATTGGATGTTCGAATCTGAATTGTTTGGAACCATGAGAATTAGTTCTGACAGCATGTTCAGTTCCTAGTCTGGATCTTATTTCAGCTTCGCTGGAGTTAGTTTCATTTATTAAAATTTCGAAATACATATAATTAATCCTTATAATACGATGTCGTCTAGTTCTATATAGTCTGCGTTTGTATCAGCCCATTCTGGAATTTTTCCATATTCGCAGTAATCGTAGAAAGCTGCTCTGATTGCATCTTTATTTGGACCATTTCCGCCAAGGTCATAGAAGATTGTTCCGTCTTCCATAATTATAGCTGTATGCATGTAATAATCCATATCTAAACCTTGTATTTGGATATATCCTTCTTTTTTGTATTTAACAAAATAACTTTCAGGATTTATGGAAACGATTGTAAGATTATGAATACGTGTGAGACCGGCTAATTGCGGATCATCTGGATTTTCTTTAAACCTTTTTATTTGTTCTTCTACCCAGCGGCTTGAACTGTCCTGTCTAAATACGTATTTAATTTTATTATAAACCATTATTTAAATCCTTATAATACGATGTCGTCTAGTTCTATATAGTCTGCATTTGCCCATTCTGGGGTTATATCGTCTTTACAATAGTTTATAATATCGGCTTTATCGATTTCTGAGAAATCTGCCTTTGCGCCATAGTCGGTGAAAGTTAAACCATCTTCCATTTGGATATAGACGTGGTTCCATGCATCTAAGCAATGAGTTGTATTACTATTATTTACATTAGTGCAGGTAACGAATTCATTTGCATTTACGAATTTGTCAATGGTTAAATCTCTGTATACTACAGTACCTGATATTCTTTGGCCATTTTCAAGGATTCCGTTTTTAATTTTACCGTAATCGTTTGTTTCTGCATTTTCGAATTCGCCAGAATTGACTCTATCTATGATGCTTTGGAATACATCTGAGTCGCAGTCTGTTTTAATCATATATTTGATTTTATCGTGTTTCATGGTTTTATAATACTATATCGTCGAGTTCAATGTAATCTGTGTCTGTGACAGCCCATTCTGGAATTGCGCCATTTACAACATAATCATAAAAGGCTTTTTGCATTTCACTTTTATTTTCGCCATATTCGCCGAGGTCGTAGAAAATAGTTCCGTCGTCCATAATTACGGCTGTATGACCACAATATTCCAGATTTAGACCTAGTTCATCGTTGTGGGCATCACTGTATTTAATATAAGAGCCTATATCGTTTATAGATACAATTTTAATATTATGTCGAGATGCAACATTTACTAATGCTGGACTATCTGGATTATCTTTATAAAATTTCAGACAGTTATCTATCCATTTTTTTCCAGATTGACCGTCTTTTCTAAATACGTATTTAATTTTATCGTAAACCATTATTTAAATCCTTATAATACGATATCGTCTAGTTCAATGTAATCACCAGCACCAGATAAATCGTCTATGGTATTTTTGATTTCATTCATGAATTCATTAAGGTGTTGGCGTATATTAGGAGTATCTTTCATTTCTTTGGAAATGATTGGTTCTGGAGCTTCTTGTCCGTCGACGATTACTCTGACACCGCAGTATTTACAATAGCCTTTACCAACATACCATTGACTGATTTCGTTAGAGAGACTTCTTTCGTCTGGTATAAACATCCATGTTTCATTTTGTGTTTCACGATAGAGTTTATCATGACTATAATCTTTATAATGGAGAATATAGGAGCAATTACCTATATTACGATCATTCATAAGTGTTGTTTTTAGATAGTCTTTACTATCGCTTGATTCTGTTACGATTAATTTTACATCCATTTTAAATCCTTTTATAATACGATATCATCTAATTCAATATAGTCTGTATTATCGGTATACCATTCTGGAATTGTTCCATATACGCAATATTGATATAAATCATCATCTGCTATATCGTCAGTTGTTGATTTTTTGCCTAAATCGAAGAATTCGATACCTTCGTCCATTTGGATATAGAAATGCTGCCAAGCATCGGTTCTATGGGTACAAGTATAACGGCCATATTGTGTTGTAAAGACGACAGGTGAAGAAAACTTGATAATATCTACGTCTTTGAATATAACTGTCTCACTAGGTATATCGCTACCATAAACAGGCATGATTCTACCATCACCGTCGATTTCAGCGGTTTCGAAATCACCGTTTTTGATTCTTTGAACGAGCGTTTGGACTTCTTCTAAGCTATCATCGCTTTTTATAATATATTTAACTTTAATATGTTCCATCTTAAAACCTTATAATACGATGTCGTCTAATTCTATATAATCAGTATCTTCATTTGCCCATTCAGGAATTATGCCATCTTTGCAATAACTAATAAACTCATCTCGTAGTTTTCTTTTTTCTTCATTTGCAGAGCCGACATTATAGAAAATAATACCTTCCTCCATAACGAATGCAGTATAGTCATAATATTGCATACATAAATCGCTTACACGACCCGATGAATTCCTATAATAAAAGCTAATGTCATTATCCATGAATTCGGTTATTTCTATATTGACTTTATCAGCATAGGCGCCATAGTGACCATTTGGGTTTTCTTCATATGATTTAATTAAGCCTTCAACATGCTGTTTACCTAGTGGACCATCGGCTCTAAATACATATTTAATCTTACTATGTTCCATTTTAAATCCTTATAATACGATATCGTCTAGTTCTATATAATCTTCTGCTGTAATTAGCCATTCTGGTTTTGGTGATTTATCATTACTAAATTCTATCCATTTATCCCAAAGCATGCTCATTATGTTTATTAGTTCTTCATCTGACATTTCCCTAACCTGGTTAGTACTGCAAGTGCGTTTCATAAGGTTGACTTCATCATAAGGAGCAGTTTCACACATCCAGTCAAAAAATCTAGGGTTATAAATAAAACCAGTGTTGTCTACAAATGGTAATAAATTTACTAATTTAGATAAGTCCGCATTAACTATTCCAGCAATCATTTTAAACTCCTATAATACAATATCCTCTAATTCTATATAATCGTCTGGAACATCTTCAGTTTCCATATATTCTTTTAGTCTTTCATATTCTTGTGGTTTACCTGGATTATAAAATTCTGTTCCGTCTTCAAACATCATATATAAGAATCTCCAGCTATTGAAGCCGTGGTCTTCTTGATATCGTTCAGATTCATTGGCAGCATCTTTTGGTACAGTTGTAAACCTTGATGAATCCATATATATAAGTTTTACATCAATGTATAGATAATCAACATCTGTTTGAACTCGATTGACTTCATTTCTGCTATTTCTACGTTCATTATCAAATTCGCCTGATTTTATTCGTTCAAGAACTCTACCTGCGTTTTCTTGCGAATAATCATCAGTTTTAAAGAGATATTTAATTACTTTTTTTATCATTTTATACTCTAATTTTATATGTATTATTTATAAGTATAAAAAAGTCAGGAGAAAAATCCTGACTCTTTAAAAGTTATTTAATATCAATTAACCGAAGATATAGCCATGCTTTCTGAGGATATCCTTAGCTTCCTTGAGAGAAGGTCTATAGGATTCATCGAAATCGAAGTCGTCGTCCATAGAAACTTCTTCTTCTTCTTCGACTGGTTCTTCAGCAATCTGTTCTTCAGCCGGAGTATTAGTTCCGTCGAAGTCAATCTGATCGGCATTACGTTCGAGGTCAGCTTCAACCTGTTCTGCAAAGTCCTGACAAAGAGTACGAGCAGTAGAAAGGTCAAGGCTGGAAGTAGCTGGATTATCAAGCATCTTGATAATTGTGTTACAGATGGTCTTGATATATTCACGATCGCCCATAGCGTCGATCTGGTCCTGCATATTACGTGCAGACTGAATTTGTGACATAGAAATATTTGGCATTTTTAAATCTCCTATAATATATTGTTTTATATTATTATTTATAGGATATTATAATACAATATCGTCTAGCTCTATATAAGAATCAGCTTCATTGACTTTGAATATATCATATAACATATATTCCATTACATCTTGGAAATGTTCATTATACCAGCTCCAATCCCATGAATTTTTTGCATCTGGTCTATAACCTAAGAATTTTTTAGTTCTAAAAGATTCTCCGATTGTTAATCCATATATCCACTGATTAGCATCATAGCCAGGGAATTTTTCTTTGAGCTTTTCAAATCCTTTTTCAGTAAATTTGTATATATTATATTCTTCACCATTTAAATTGCCTGAATCTGGACTATTTAAAAGATAACCAGCATCAAATAATAATTCTCCATATTCTTCAATTGTCATAATTCTCCTTATAATACAATATCATCTAGCTCTATATAATCTGAATCATCTGGGTCTACATGGAATACATTTTTCAAGGTATTTTCCATTACATCTTGACGATATTCTTTAAACCATGTCCATCTAAACATATCATTATCAATATCTGGAACTCCCCAAAACTCTAATGCATCATCTGTTGGATTTTTCCATATTGCAGCAGGCCAATTACTAGGATATTCGGGAAATTTTTCTCTAATTAATCTAAAACCTTTATCAGTGAAAAAATAAACCATGTCAGCAGAAGCTGTATCTGGCGCATCTTTGATAATACCTGCACTTAATAATAAATCTATATATTCTTCAACTGTCATAGTACAATATCTTCCAATTCTATATAATCTGTATCATCTGGGTCTATATGGAATACATTTTTCAAGGTATTTTCCATTACGCCTTGTTCATCTTCTTTAGTCCATTCCCAGTCACATTCATCTGTTTCGCCTTTTTTAACGCCCCAAAACCTTAATGAACCTCCATGGATTAATATAGCATTATACCAGCCATCAGGATAATTTGGATATTGGTCACGAATTAACTGCATACCCTTATCAGTAAAGCGATATGGTCTATCGTCATTACTACCGCCTTTCATAATAATTTCATTTTCTAATAATATATCAATATATTCTTCAATCGTCATAGTACAATATCCTCTAATTCTATATAATCTGAATTATCTGGGTCTATTTGGAATACATTTTTTAAGGTATTTTCCATTACTTTTTGATTTTCTTCTTTTTCATAATACCAATTCCAATCGTAAACTTCATTATGTTCAGGATGAATACCCCAAAATGCACCTTTTTCTACTGCACATTTCCAGCCAGTAGGATATCCAGGGAATTTTTCATTAATCATATCCATTCCCTTTTGAGTAAACAAATATAACTGTGAATTTATTGGATCACATTCTATAATGCCATTATCAAGTAGTAAATTTTTATATTCTTCAAGTGTCATTAGAACTGGTTCCTATAATTTTTTGCAATATAAACGATTTGGTTATAAAATTTTTTGCAGTTTATAGTTGACTTTGGCAGACAGCCTTTGGAATTTTTAAGTAAATAATCTTTCAAATCCATATAGCTTCTAGATCTAGTCATATTAAAGAACGGAGTATAGATAGAACGGCAAATACCATAATCAGGTTTTCTAAGTTTGTATTTAGATGGATGTTTTAGCACATCTTCAGTAATTTGACAAGCAAGATTAAAATCAGCTTCTACTTTGGATGCTTCAATATTTTCCTTTGGCAAACTGTCATAGTATTCTTTTTCTTGTTGCTTTTCAAATTCCTTTACAATTTCAGGATGTTCTATGTTGCAATTATCAACAATTTCTTTATAGAATTCATAAGCTGGAAGATTGTTATAATCTTCTGGGTCTATGAATAATTCATCATAAACCTTGTCACCTAATTTTTGCATTATGTATTGTGCTAATTCTTCCATATTAAATCCTATTAATCATCATCTGGATATGGGAAATCATCTTCATCAGGTAAAGAATGATCTCCTACATCATAATACCAATCTTGTATAACATCTAAATTTACCGGAAGCTGATCACCGGTTAATTCTTCTTCTGCAAATTTGTAAATAAGACCAGCATATTCTTTATCTAACCATTCTGTAAATGACCAGATATAATCATGAGTTGTATCAGGATCCCAATCATCTACATTACGTCCATCAGATTCATACTCATCGATAGTATCATTAATTTCATCAATAGCTCTATCAGCAATAACGTCATCAAGCCAGTAATCACTAATATCACGGCATATATCAAAATTCTTCATAAAATTATCACTAAGTAAGGCTACGATTCTATCACGCTGTCTATTATCTGTAGATTGCCGTTTTTGTTTATCTTGTAAACGTTTAATTTTTGCCGGATAATCTTTATTTTTATATTCGTCAAGTTTCTTTTCCAAATTGGCTTTTACGCCCTGTTCTATTTGTGTCTGAATATAATAAATTAGTTCAGATATATCTGTCGTTTCTGGATCGATAACGTATATAGCTTTATGGCTAGCACTATTATATTCACATTTAACTTTTTGCCATTTAATTTCATCATTTTCTGGTGTTTTAAAGATATTAAAACCAATAGAAGCGATTATACTCCAGTTTTCTTTAACATCTTCTCTACGGGATGTTTTACGTCTTAGCATTTCATAGGCAATATAATCCTTGAAAACTTTAATATTGTTTGGAACAAAATTTTTCGAAACGAAAATAGCAATACCCGCTGGATTATATGAACAATGAGTTTCAATAGCCCCAAGTATATTAATACCATCACGGCTAGAATAATATCTAGTAGACTGACGAATATCTGGACAGGCAGATGTAGAATAAGCTCTGTCTATGTTTACTACAACAGTATATGAATTCGATTTCAAATAATCGATAATAGTTTCTAATTCTTGTCCAAAAGTGTTAAAATCCATATTTAGGCCTTTATAAATTTTGTTATATTATTTATAGTTTTTCCAAAGCCTATATAAAACTATAAATAGATTATAAGACTCATTTAAAGACATTTACTTATGACCTGGAAAGAATATATAGACAATGCAGAAAAAGTCCTCACGGAGCACGAAAACGCGATTAATGAACGTTTAGTAAAGAAGTCCGTGGTAAGAGATGGAAAGAAGATAACTCACTGGGTTAGTACTAAGCCGAATTGTCGAGTTCAATATGATAAGAATCATAATCCAAAAGAACATATAATAACTCCGACCGAACGTAAACGTCGTGAATTGGCACAGAGGCTAAAAGGTAAGGTAAAACGTCAAGGTCAAATGAAAAATATCCAAAAACTGAGACTTAAATCTTTTAAACAGAGAAATATGCTTGGTATTGACTATAATAAAGAAATTCCAGATATAGTCAACAATAGAAAAAAGCAAACAAAAATGAAAAAGGATATAAAGACTGCATTATTAAACAGTTTGAAAGCCTTAAAAAATAAAATAGTTAAGTTTATGAACAGAAAGAAAAAGAAAAAGACGGTTTAATTCCGTCTTTTATTTTCTCTTTAAATAGATTCGGTCTGTATCGATACCTAGTTTTATTCTTCCAGCTAGGAAGCTACAGATTTCATCCATTTCTGCATCTATCGAACCTTCATTTACAGCTTCTAAGACTTTAGCATAAGGAATGAATTTAGTTACTCTGGTATTGAATGGAAGTTTTATACCTTCTTTAATTTTGAATATACCATCTACACCAGCATCTTTCAATTCTTCAATTTGTTCATCAGTAAGTTCTTTTACAGGAACAAGGTCATTGTTTATCTTTACAATGAAAGCATTTGTTAACGGTTTCGTGCGATTTAATGTATCGTAGTGGTTAGCCATCTTTACTTCTTCAGTAGAAGCATATTGTTCAATAGGTCCCAAGTCATCACCATAAAGTTTAGTAGCCAATGCTGCAGTTCTTTTCCACAATGCACCATGACCTTTATTGTATGACCTTATATTTGGTTGCTCATTATCTACATAAAGATGAATCATCTCATGTAGTAATGTATTCATCAAGAATTTTTTATTATTCAATAATAGTGGGTTAATCCAGATTTTATTTATTGAACCATTTGTCCATGACAATCCATGAATTTCCCTATAATCGGTATTCTGCAAATTCGTGAACATTTTACGGGCTTCAGTTACCTTTACGGTTAACTGACATTTTTTCAATTTTTTACCAAGCTCCTCATAAAAGAAGTCCTGGTTAAAAAAATCATAAAATTCTAAGCAGTCTTTTAAGGTATATCGCATACCTTATTTATAGTTTAGTCGGTTTCACTGGATTCTGATAATTCTCTCTCAGTTTTTACTTGTTGTGAAAATTCCGGAGTTTTAATGAAGGCATTTAATTGACCTACGATAGGACCAATGTTGCCAAGAATTATTTTACCGATTGCTCGTTCTTCTGGAGAATCTGTATTAGTTACCAAAAGAGAGATTCGTTTTAATGTGCTTTCTAATTCATCTATTGCTATCATAATTCAATAATATAGTAATATTCTTAAACCTTGTCAACCTGTTCAAAAACTATAAATAATACATGAATGACGAAACTCGTAAAAAATTACAGAATTTAATAGCTTGGTTATATGATAACAATTATATCGATAATAATGAAATCGGTATGATTATTAATTATACCGATGAAGGTTCTAAATTCATAAAAGACCAACTTGGTGATAAGTGGGATATAAATTGGTGTAATTTTTGTTGCGATGATAGTATATGGCTTCCTTATCCTAATGTATATAATATTGGCGAAGAACTTCAAGCCTATGATTGTTGGGATTATGTATATTTTTCACAATGGGAAAATACGCCAAAAGAATATGAACAAAGATTAAATTTGTATATTGAACTTATTGATGCAGATTTAACTGAGACTGATTATATTGAATTGGATGATATTGTTTTATAAGGTTTAATATGACACCAGAATTAGAAGAGAAAATAAACAGATTTGTAGAGATTCTTTATCAAAATGATTATATTAATGGATATCTTTATAATACAAGAAAAATTGATTGGACGGATAAAGGCGAAGCTTTTATGAAAGAAAAATTTGGTCAATTATGGAGAACAGCATGGCCGAATTTTTCACAACCTGAAAAAATTTGGCTTCCATATGTAAACATACAAACTGTTATGCCTGATGCTTTTAATGGTAATAGTGTAAGTGCACGTGATTATTGGGACTACTTTTATTTTCATCGATGGGATGAAGGTGCTGATAAAAGACTTGATTTGTATTTAGAGTATTTACAATTAGACACAGTTGATTATATAGAATTGGATGATCTTATACTTTAAAGGAAAAGTTTATGGATGAAGAAGCACGTCAAAAAATTAGTGATTTATTAAATTGGATGTATGAACGCCATTATATTACAAGTAATAATATAGAGGATAATGTTAATTTTACCCCGCTTGGTTCAAGATTTATGGCTGATACATTTGGTGAAAATTGGGATATAGATTGCTGGACTAATCTTGGTGATAAAACATCTTTATGGCTTCCATATCCAGGATTTGACCGTTGGGATTATATATGGTATGGAGATTGGGAAAATCATACAGAAGAATATAATAGTAGATTAGAATTATTTATTAATGCTATTAATGCCGATATTCTTGTTAATGATGATTATATTGAACTTGATGATATAGTATTATAAGGTATTGTTATGGATGAAGAAATACAGCAAAAAGTAACTAACCTAACTAATGCATTATATGATGCCGGTTATATTGAAGATAATAAATTTACGTTATATATGCTTAATTGGACGGAAAAAGGTCAAGCTTTTATGAAAGAGAAATTTGGTGATTTGTGGAGTATTCATTGGCCAAATTATTCTCATCCTGATAGAGTTTGGCTTCCATATCTAAATATAGAACAAGCTATGGAAAAAATTAAACAAGGAATTGTTGTTGATTCACCACGAGATTATTGGGAATATGTAAAGTTTCCTGCAGATAAATGGGAATATGATAAAGGTGATCAGCGATATGATTTGTTAATAAAATTGTTAGGCTTTAATGACGTTGATTATATAGAATTAGATGACCTTGTACTTTAATGGAAACTTATGAACTTTAAGACTTATTGTAATATCTTTGAAAGCCCAGACTTTACTCCGTATGATAAGCAGAGATTAAATTATCATCAGACTAATGTGGCTCAGCATCGACCAAAACAGGTTGATTTTGCTGACCCTGAAATTTACGATGATAGAGAAGGTATTAAGTGGCTTGATATTAGAAAGAGAGATGATAGAACTCTTATTTCTGCTGCACTTGATGGATATATTGATGGCGCAAAAGCTTCATTGAAAAAATATAATGATGAAAAGAGTAAGCCAGTAATTGCAGACGCTGATACTTATCTTAATACCAATGATGAGGAATCTTTAAAGACATTATATAAGAAATATAAAAATATAGTTGATATGGTTTTAAACTTCTTGAAGAAATATATGCACGGAACTACAACGGTTTATCGTGGCTTTAATATTTCTGAAGAAGATTATATTGATTTAAAGAGAAAACACAATATAAAGATTGAAAGAGATATTGTAAACGTTCTTGATAACCGTTCTAAGGAATTTAATTCGTTTAGCGTTTCTCCATTCGTTGCAATAGAATTCGCAAATAGAACATATGAAGGAAAGCCGATTGTAATTTCCGCTGATGTAGAACCAAACGATATTAACTTTGCATTTACTGCATATCTTCTTGGTAGACATCGTGGCTTAGGTGAATTTGAATTGAATATTAACAATTTAAAAGAATTGAAAAATGTTCATCTTGTTCATGATTATGAAGCAGAAGGAAAACGTTATTTAAACAAGCTTGAACCAGAATCTGAATTACAATCTCGTCTTGATAGTGGTGAAGCAATGGAAAGTGTATTTGATTCAGTCAAGCTATTACATGAATACGACGGTGATTATTATAAGTGTCTTAAAGATTGTGGAACTATTATTGTAAAGGATAGAAATATTATTGTTCCTCGTTGTAGAGATGTTAATTATATTGGTGATGGTGTATTCTGTATAACAAAGCTTGGTGTTGAAGGTTATATGCTTTATAATTCCAAGACTAAACGTTCTAGCGATATTTATTCAAGAATATACAGTAGAGCAATGAATCCAGATGATAAAGCTGTTATTGCAAGGAAAGACACAAACTCCTGTGTTCTATTGAGCAAAGTAAATTGTCAGCCATTAATTGGTATTGACCTTAAAGCTATTGAAAGATTACCAGGAGCTACTTGGTATGGAACAAAATCAATTTGGCATTCTGTTGAATTTTATTTAGTAACATTGAAAAATGGAAAGAAAACCATAGTCAATGGAATGGGTAGAGCAATAATAAGATATGCTAATATCTATTTTGATAACATCAAAATTAATAGTGCTGATAAGCTAACCTTTATAGGAAAGCAAGGTGATAAGACAATAAATTTTGTTGTTAAAAATGGAGCTGCAATTCAATCATTATAAAAAAATCCCGGTATTAACTACCGGGTTTTTTTATTAACAGAAGAATGATTCTAGTTCAGATTTTTCAAGTTCTAGTGATTTACCTTTCTTCAACCAACCGTTAATCGTATACATTGCCTCGAACAGTGCACAGAATGATTTTCTAAACATTGTTTCATGGTCAATTTCGAATAAGTCATTAAACTCTGCTGGCCATGCATCAAGGAATGCAATAAATTCAATTGGTTTTATACCAGGCTTTCCGACTTCCCTATACTTAAATTCGTTATTGGGTTTTACATAGATATATTTCATCTTTGTATTGTTATTAATCGGATTGAGCTTGAATCTCTTCTTTGCTACAACATAGTTATATGTTAATGCAGCCTTTGCACCGAAGATAACTGCTGTATTATCGCCCTTGTCGAATTCCAAACCATTCTTGACATAGTAATCGATCGGGAATGGAATATATTTCTTATAGTTCGAAATACCGATAACTGCTGAGATAACGTTAATATCGGAATGTCTGTATTCATCATACGTATTTCTAATGAATTCGTCAGCCTTATCCTTAGACATACCAGCACAGATATCGAATGCGAGCTTTTCAGATGCAACCTTACAGAAGTCAGGCATTGTGGATTTCTTAATAGGAACACCCATAATCTTATGCTTCGGACCTTCAGGATGCTTAATCATCGACTTAGGTAATTCTGCGATTTCTTCAGGACTCAATGCTTCAAGGTCAATAGATTCCAACGGGAATAATGCCTTTTCACTATCAACAACAGAACCAATATAAAGCTTCTTTGCGAAACAGAACATGTTTGTAAAGATGTTTTCTCTGTTAAACTTAATTAACTGATTAACATTGAATTTTTTTGCTCTACGGTCAAGAACTTCATTAAAGAAATCTTGGAACATATTTTCTGCATGCTTAAAGAAATCTCTATATTCATCTGCAACTGACTTATTATACATCATGATTTCATGATTCTTTCTGTGCATTTCTGCTAAATCAGCGTCAGTCATTCCATCAACTGGATGAAGTAATGGCTTTGTCTTTCTATTCGAATAAATACCTTCTTCAATAAGTCTTTCTCTTATTTCGTGAATACAGATATAAGCCGAGTCAGTATCATTATGAACGATTGCTGATTCTCTATTCTTAATCTGTAACGGTGTCTTATTCTTTAATGTGATACCATAATACTTTTCGATATCCTTAATCATCTTTGTAGATGTATAATAAGCATTACCATAACGAGATAACCAGTCTCTAAGAGTTACACGTGCACATCGACAAATACATCTTGCAACATCTGGGTCATAAAGGTGGAATGTCGGAGCAAGAGAAACACCATAAACAGAGTTAATAATGAGCTTTTTCGTCATCTGTCTATTGTGACACAATGCCGCAAGTTCCATATCACCTGCATCGATAGCTGCTTCTTCCTTATCTTTCCAAATCTTTCTTTCACCAAATACTTGCTTAACAATACTTGGAAGAATTGCATCATCAGTTCTTAAGAAACCAACTTCGTTAACGTCAGTAAGAATAACCTTTCCAGAGAGAACATCTGCAGCCGATGGATGAATAACCTTAACTTCAGGAGAAAGGTTGAACATCATAATATGGTGAGGATATGATGAAGTAATATCGAATGACATACAATCATCGTATCTTCCTGGGAAGTCATAACAATAACCTGCTTTTGTTTGGAATTTAGGGAATGGATGTGGCCATAACTTAAATTCATCATAAGCAGCAGTAAACAACTGTGCTGTTGTTCTTCTTACGCCTTTAATTGTTTTTGGTTTCCAGAATTCAGAAATATCTGCACGAGAATTTTCGATTTCAATATCAGGATTTTCACTGTGATGAATTCGATTTAACAATAAGAACTTCTTAAATTCCTTATTGTCATTTTCCCATTCTGTGTTTTGATAGTAAGTAGAACCATCTGGTAACTTAATTTTATAACAACCTTCCTTAGCCCACCAGTCATCATGAGATTTCTTCTTATCATTAAGGACTTGTCCTTTATTATGCAAGAATTTAAGAATATAACCAGTAGTAGTCGGAACTTTATTTGAAACTCTATCAAGCGTTACAATACAGTTGAAAGCATATTCGATTAATAACGGGAAGAGCTTATTCTTTTCTTCGATTCTAACAGGTAACAATACGTCCTTTCTGTTATACTGTGCGAATCTGTCCCATTCATATTTGTAAGTCTCGTTAATCGAACCACTATATTCAAGCTTTGTATCTTTAAGTTCGAAGTTAGATACATAGTTTAAAGAATAAGAAGGCATTGGTGGATGATTACCAAATGTCTTATAGACTTCCATGTAGTCAATAGAATAAAGACCAGGAATATTAAACTTTGTTCCTAAATCAACATCTTCTAACTTTCTATCTCTCTTTTCTTCAGCTTCTGGATCCTTGTTAAATGGAGACAATCTTCTTTCAAGAATTGCCTTATTTTCAGGATTTAAATCTCTCAGCTTACGACATCTATTAATGATATAAGGAATATCGTATGATTCTGAGTTCCAACCAGTGATAATATCGAAATCTTGATGTTTAAACCAAGACGTCCATCTATTAAATAAATCCCATTCATTCTTACATGCTACATAGTTTGGCAGTTCTTTAATTTCACCAAAATATGGTTTAAGACCCCAAGTATATGTCTGCTTGGTTCTTGAAGAATAACATGTAATTAAATTCATCGGCCAGTCAGCTTTTTCTGGAGCCGGGAATTCATAAGATACGAAACAAGAGTCTGCAAACTTGACCCAACAATGTTGTTCTATATCAAAAACTTCGTATCTATTTTTATGTCTATATTGTGTGTCAAACTTATATAATTCGACAGTTTCATTTGACTTCGGGTCATTTGGAAGTCTAATATCAATCAGCTGTTCATCATAATATTTAGACGAACCAGCAACTTCAATATCGAAAAAGCAAATATTCCAATCGTTGATATCTACGGAAATTTCTTCCTTATCATATCGTTCATGCATGAACTTGACGACTGGTGTAAGATCTGATTCAGCAACAGTTATGCCACTTTCTTTAAATCTTGCAATAGTTTCTTTATATTTTCCAACTTCTTTAATATCTTTACATGCGTGACGCTTTAATGATTTCTTATAAATGTCTTTATATGCGCCTTCGCCTGTTTCGTCGGTTATGTAGCACCATGGCATATAATCATGTTCTGACCAACCAACTTTACCTTGTTCTTTTAGATAGATTTTATTTTTCTTAAAATCGTAATAACAGTTTTTATATCCATTCATTTTTATTCTTTCCTTCAACTCGCTGTATTATACGGAAATTTACATATTTATAATATAGAAAAAATATGACCTGGAATCCAGATCATATTTTTATTTTAAATATTTTATTGAATTAAATATTCAATGCTTTAACGAATGCTGCTACATCGGTCATAGCCTGCATGTAACCATTCTTAAACTCTTCCTTACCAGAAGGAACATTAGTCTTCTTAACTTCATCGAGACGAGCAGGAATAAACTGCTTAATTGCACGAATCGAATTAACAAGAACGTCTTCAGAATCGATAGCATCGTTAAAATTGTTTCCATTAGTAGTCATAGTATTTTACCTCATTAATTTACTGTTTTGTTAACCAAATGTTATATGTTCGCAAATCTTCTTTTTGTTTGCGGACATTATCTGGAATCATACCTTGGAATTCCTGTGGTATATCAGAGAAATCTGGAGGCTGTTCATATTCATCCCATTGGCTTTGCATAGCTATGAGATTTGCTATGTCAGGCATACCTTCTAATACTTCTTCCATATTTAATGGAGTTTTCTTGTCTCTTTTATATTCTGGAATCATTTTCTAAATAGTATTCTTCCACGTGTCATATCATAAACGGATAATCCAAGCTCTACTCTATCGCCGGGCAAAATTCTAATTCTATTTACACGAATTTTACCACAAATTGTACACAAGATAACTTGGTCATTATCTAATTTCACATCGAACATGGCGTTGGGTCTGGCTTCTATTACAGTGCCTTCAACAACCACTTCGGACTGATTTTGTTTTTCACTTTGTTGAGATTTGTTTTTATTAGATTTATTCTTTTTCATTAGATTATTATGCAGAAACATTATCAACGTTGATATCAGGAACTTCTGGAATTTCCGGTTCATTCATTGCTTCCTCAAGAGCGGCTTGAGCAGCAAAAGCCGGATTGACTTCTTCTTCGTCTACGATATCTAAATTTTCTTGTTGAATTATTTCATCTTCTTTTGTTTGTGTATTATTAGATGTTTTCTTTTCGATAGATTCTTGAATTAATTTAGCATTGGCTTCAATGCCTTTCAGAGTATTATTTATTTGTTCAGTTCTAATAGAATCTTTTGCTTGTTCATTAAGAGATTGTCCAAGCAAACTAATGTCGAAGTTATTATTCATATCTTCGAACTTCTTTTGTATAACTTCCGGTTTTGCTTCTTTTACAGGTGTTGCTACTTTTTCAGTGACTGTAGCAGTAGGTTTACTAGTTTTAGCCGGAGCAGTTCTTTTTACAACCTTTCTCTTCACTGGAGCTGGTTGTTCAATAATTTTTGTTTCTTCCTTTGGCGGATTAATAACAGCTTCGAAAAATACTTCGATATTTTCATTAATCTTTTCAAGGCCAGTCATACCATAACGGTAGAACATACCTTCAACTTTTGAATTAATTGCATCCATCATTGAATATGCTTCTTTCAAAGCAGGATTTGCAGATTGAGTTTCTGGAGTAATAATACGTCTACGTCTCGGAGCCTCTGCAGAAGTCTGAATAGGACGTTCGAGCTTATCGAATGGGTCTTCTATAGGCTTTCTAACAGGAGCCGGTGCAGGAGCTGGCTGCGGAACCGGACGCGGCATTGGTCTTGGTGCCGGGGGAGTTTGCGGAATAGGCTTATGAATGGGTCTCGGACGAGGAGACGGACGTCTAATGCCTTCTTGTAAATCGGCTACTTCGTCATCTTCGAAGTAAAAATCATCTTCTTCGTCAAGTTTATGGCGTTGAGCTTCCATAGCCTTTTGTTTCTTGTGTAAGGCAAAACGTTCTTCTTCAGTCATAGCGTTCTTTTTCGCTTCTTTGTTATAATAGTCTAAAAAATCACTCATATTCTATACCGTTGTTCGTTATATTTATAATACTTAATAATATTATTCCGTTTTTAATAGAAGTAGATATGATTTATATATATCTTCTGGGTTTAAAACTATATTGTATTTGACTTCATATAAACCCCCTAAAATATTCAATAATATGTTTTCATACTGAATTACAGTATAATATTTTTCAGGGTCGGTGTCTTTTAATTTGACTAATTCGGCTATATCATCAAAAGACCAGAAATAATCTGTATAATCCGAATACTTACAACATAGCTTACTACTAATCTGTTGTATTGATTCTATTATATATTCTTCGTTTAAAAATGCAATAATAGCATTTAATGGAGAAGTTTCATAAACTTTCTCAGCACTAGCTATCTTTTTAAGAAAATCTAATAATACTTCAGATTCTGATTTTTTATTTGGATTCTTCTGCATTTAATTCATCTTCCAATTGACTAATAGATTTATTAATCAAGAATTTATTAATTTTTTCAATTGTGGAATCAATATCAGGCATGTCCATATTTAAGATATGAACATAAAGTAAACCTGCAAATTCTCTACTTATTGTAAGAAAATTATAATGCGCCATAGAGGCAATGAATAGCGCATAATAATCTTTCATAGGAGTATCTGGAAGACCTTCAAATACATCTTCCAGATATTCAGCTTTTAATATTTCATTAAATATATTTTCCATATTTAAATCAATTTGGTTTTAACTTGGTCAATTAATCCAAGCTTCTTAGCTTCGGCTGCAGACATAAAGTTATCATACGAAGTAAGAGATCTAAGTTCTTCCAGTTCTTTTCCAGTTTGTTTCTTAAAAATCTTATTCATATTGTCTGTCCAAACCTGCAATTCGTGTTGAATAATACTGATATCATTTAACTTACCACCAGTAATTTCAACGCCAGCTTGGTGAATCATAATTCTCGAAGACGGGAATGCAAATCTCTTACCGATTGTTCCGCTCGCAAGAATAACTGAAGCCATAGAAGAACAAGAACCAATACAAATAGTTTGAACTTCAACACCCTTACGTTTCAATTCATTGATACAGTCAACAATAGCAAAGCCTACATCACATTCGCCACCAGGGGAAGAAATATAAATTGTAATCGGCTTCTTTGTTCCGTCATCATAGAATGACAATTTTTGAATAATATGAATTCCCATTTCCCAAGAAATATGTCCGACAAGGAAAATAACTCTTTGAGCTTCGAAATAATTATTACGAACTACGTCAAAATAATTACCGATTTCACCGAGATTAACTTGCTGACCTTCTTGTTCTTCCGGCGGAATATCATTGATATCGTTTTCATCCGGTTCAGTGACTACTACATTTTGCTGTGATGTTTTTCTTGAAGACATTAATATACCTTTGCGTACTATTTAACTTAATTATTTTGGGTTCTTTTGGTGTATCAAATTCGGGATCATCAGTCGGTTTAATATCCGCACATTTTACGATTACTTTGCCAAACTGAATAATTGATTCCACGCCACAATACTTAATAATTTTATATCGACGTTCAACTAGGTTAAATTTAAAAATCCCAAAGTCACCGTCTCTTCTTAAAAACTGATAAGTATTATTGGCACTATCTTTATATATATGTCCAATCTTAAATGTCATACTATACCAGTTTCTGCTTTCCTAAAAAGGTATTGATTTTCTTTGACAGGTCCATATTTTTAGCTGCAATGACTTTCGCTTCTTCTTCATTATAATTGTCATAATCCTTGACAAAAATTTTTGCATAGTCATCAAAATGTTCATTAACATCTTCGAGAACGGAAGCGTAAACCGTCTTAACTAAGTTCAATGGTGTCACTTCCTTTTGATTCATTTGAATATTCATAGATTAGTTTCTCCAGTTTTTCAGTAAATTCTTTTTTCTTTTCAAATTCGGGTAATATAGTTTCCACGTAAGCATACCATTCGAAAATGGTTTTAAAATGCTTAAAATTATCATTTACTTTAGCTGCCTGATCTACTACTGCTTTTAATGCTTGTAATTTTTTAGGGTCATTGACAATAGAATAAAAATCTTTTTCTTTCCTAAAAAGTGGCGGCATTTTAAATGATGATTTTCCATGTGCCATATTATTCTTTGTCCTTATTTTGTTCAAGCTTTAAACATTCATTAATCAATTCAGAAGTTTCAGCATTCTTTTCAGGAGTATTAAACTTATGAGTAAGTTCGATTGCCTTTTTAACTTCAGCTGCTGCTTTCTTGATTTCGGCTTCAGTCTTTTCTTGCTTTGCCTTTTCCTTCATTTCCTTTAACTTCTGTTCTTTTTCAGCAACATTAGCAGTCCATGTATTAATGAAATCTTCAGTTGCTTCGCTTAAGAACTTTTCGTCAAGAGGCTGATTAGGATTAATTGCATAATAAGCATCAAAGAGAGTATTCGTAATCAATTCATTTGCTGCAGCTGTAACGGGCTGAACATATGAACGACCTTTTTTGTTATACGGATTCTTAGGATAATTAATAAATCTCTTGTTATCACGTTCAATAAGTTCCAATCCTGTAAGCAATAATCCATTATCTAAAAAGATCATGCCTACACCGATTGCGCCTGTGCGACTTTTTCTTTTATAAGGATAAACCTTAGCTTTAGTTATTTTTAATTCGTTCATATATTCTCCAGTTTATTATTCTTTTTCTTCAAGTGATTCTGCATAAGAAGTGAGTTCTTCTACAGCAGAGTTATAAGTTGCGGGTTCAAGAATTCCATTTTGTGTAACGATACCAAGAACTTGTTCAAACATTGCCTTAATAACATTTGACGGTTCTGCTTCAATAACGGCACACATTTTTGTAACGATTTCTTCTGGAATTCTATGAATAAAAGTAGAATCGTTATTATAGTCAATATAGTGCTCATGAAAATCTTTGATATACCAAATTGCCTTCTTAAGGTCTTTCTTTGGCGTTCCTTTATCACGATATCGCATGCAATACTTCCAACAGTTTCCTAAATCAAACTGTAACCAACGAGTGATTTCGATTGCTTCGATACCAGATTCATGAGAACGATAATGCTTAGGTTCGTTTACTTCCTGTTCGAGTGTTTGTCCATTGATCATAGAGCAGTGTCCTCTTTATTTAACATTTCTAAGATATTATTCTGAAACTCTTTACTATTTGCTGCATGTTCTTGTAATCTCTGTTCCTTTTCGTATTCTTCCTTTGCCTTAGAATTTCTTTCTAATGCCATGAATACACGAATTGGAATAAATACCGTCAAGAAATATCCAACAAGAATTCCAATTATAGGTAAAATATTTTTAAAGAAATAAAATAAACCGTCTTGGACGGTATTACCGAAGACTCCAGTAGAGCCTAAGATAATACTGTAAACTAAGACAGCTATTGAAATTATTGTAATTTTAGAGCGTTTCGTCATCGAGAATTACCTCAATATCAGATTCAGCCAAGATATAACATTTTTCAGTTGTGACCTTACCATCAGCACCAGCAATCGGAAGTTTTAATTCCTTGTTATTATCCTTAGCGTCGACATAAATAATCTTGTCACCAACCTTAACATCAGAAGTTAACTTATCGCCAAGCATGATAACTGTTGCTTCGACAAAATGACCTTCTTGGTCGAGTTCAGGAAGGTAGATACCGCCTGATGTTTTCTTTTCACCAGAAGCACGCTTAACGAGAACATGCTTGTCCTTAATTTTCTTTACTCCGTTCATATTTCCTTCTTTATCAGTAGTCAACAAAATATCAAGTCCAGAATCTGGAACTTCGTAGAACTTTTCCTTTACAATTTCACCTTTTTCATTCTTCATCGGAATGGTAAGCTGAATTGCTTGCATTTCAATAAATGCAACCTTATCGCCAGGTTGTGCCATACATGGAACTCTCTTATTAAGTTCAGCATTATACTTACCTGGACCAGACAAATATACTGTTCCTGTGATATTATTGATAGTCTTATTCATTTCAAGAATATAGATACCACCAGCAGTTTTCTTATCTGTAGCATCACGCTTAATAAGGACGTAGTTTTCCTTAACAGACTTAATACCAACAATCTGACCATTTCTATCTTCTGCAAGAACAAGCATACATTCGGTTGACATAACCTTATTAAACTTCTTCTTTTGAACAGTTCCATCTTCTGCCTTTACAGACAGTTCAATTTCTTTGCTAACGCCTGGATTATAAACTACTAAATCACCAACTTCAAGGTCGACTGGAACCTGAACATTATGCTTTTCATTAAATCTACCAGGACCAATTTGTGTAACACGGCCAAATGCCATAGGGATGGTAAAATTATTCGGCAGAACTAATCCACCAGACAATAATTTATCTAATGACTCAACATTTTCAACAATTACATTGAAATCAAGAATCTTCATTTATTACCTCTAAATTATAAATTAATCAAAAAATCATGCTTTGTAAATTTTGAATTTTCAACATGACAGCTATTCGTAATCAATAGCTTACCGTCGGATTCTTTTATTTCTTTTTTATTTCCATAACCATAATGCCATACTTTCGATTCATTTTTTATCTTCATGGCTTTAGGTTCATAATAAGAAACTATTACATCGACAACTGGTGATTTATTTATAATTTTTTCGTATCGTTCTTTTTCGAAATCCATATAATCTTTCTTGGATTCGGTCCACCAGTTCCACTGGGAAATATCTTCCCGCATGTCAAAACCCATAAAACCCCCGAGCACAAGCTCATCAACACTAAAAATATTACCGTCTAATCGCTCGGGGGTGCATTTATTCTTTTGTAAACGTCTAAAATTATTCTTTATTGTTTCAAACTTTAAATCAAGCGGTATATCGGATCTCAAATCACAACCACCATAAACATAATAAACATTTGGATATTTTTGTGCTAATTTAATTAAAAATGTAATCTCAATATCCAAAAATTCCGATATACCGCCTGCTATACAAACTACATCGGCTGGTAAAAAATATTCGTCAATATATCTATCGTATAATTCACCCTTACGCTTTCTATCGTTATGAGGTAAATCAAGATTATTGACGAAATAAAATTCCATTTAAGCCTTTAATTAAGCAACAATTGCCTTACGAAGTGCACGTGCCATAGTGAGAATCTGCTTGTCAGCTTCAGACTGCTTCTTCTTCCATCTTACAATACGTTCAGCTTCTGCACAGACACAAAGTGCGGTAGAAGAAATCTTTGTAAGCTTAGATTCGGCAGTGCGAACGATAGACGGATGACGAATTTCCATACCACGAAGCTGTCTACGGTTACGAGTTTGGCATTCATCAGATGCAACGACGAAAACCTTACCATTCTGATTGTTCATAACACAATCACACATTTCAAAATTATTATTTTTCATTTTTTTACTCCATTATATTGTTTTAAATGTAAACATTAATATAGTAATTATTTTGTGGAGTGTAAAGTTTTGTAAAAATATTTCTAACTTTCTATGTAAAATATTTTTAGATTAATCATCAAACCATTCTGTAATTTCTTGATCATTTATATCTTTGTAGATAACTGCATAACCTTTATTTGTTTTGTAAATACCGTCAATCAATAAGCTATCTTTTGATTGAATACTGTGTGGACCACTTGTGCTTTCTGGATGATATATAAGACGATGATGCGTTGGACATAATGTCAAAGTAACATTCTGATTTAATCTCGGCCATAATTCTCTTGGAATAATATGATGAAATTCAATCTTGCTTCTATCTTCTGTCTTATAAGTACATCCAGGAAAATGGCAAATAAAAAGTTTCATTCTGAAGTATATATAAATAAATTATATGATACTTCGCGAATTTTTAGAAACATCCGTGCCAGCTAATAAATTGTTGGACCTTGTATACAATAATGACGATATTATTATCAATCTTCCTAAAGGAACCGAATTACCCGAGTATGATAGTATTGCCAATTTTTTGATTTTAAAGAAACCTTTGTTAGATCAATTAGAAGAAAAAGGTTTAACGTTAAAAGATTTTGATAACATTATTCAAAAATATGGCTGGTATGTATCGATTGTTAATACCGGAACGATTCATCTTCTGAAAATGCATAGTGTCGATAAAGGATATTATGACCTAGATGACATCGATTTTGATAATTTATTTTTACATTTTTCTCCAGTAAAGCCTTCAATTATTACAACACAAGGTATCAAGGCGAAAAGTTCAGAATCTGAAGATGAAGAATTCGATGATAGAATTCGTTATCCGAATGCTCGTGTCTACCTTTGGAAACTTCGTGGAATGTATAAAAGTTCTGGAAATTTCAATTTAGACTTTATCAAGCGTTTTCGTCAACTTACAGAAATCCTTGATGCAACAGATTATGGTAATTATGTTTACATTATAAAATTACCAAAAACCATACAACTTCATTATGATGAAGAATATGGTCGCGATACCCCTGCTAGATATATTACACAGAACGTATCGCCAAGTCAAGTGATGTTCC
>Ga0326512_10000877_pt1 | contig 25094 bp, 23 predicted proteins | sample 1_2617_0518_D_FD_203652 | JGI IMG/M metagenome (GOLD analysis project Ga0326512, IMG submission 203652) | Bovine rumen microbial communities from UC Davis, California, United States - 1_2617_0518 | ecosystem: Host-associated > Mammals > Digestive system > Stomach > Rumen | place: USA...
TCGTCCAAAGAAAGAAAAGAGAAAGGCAAATTCTAAAGTCAGTCAAAAAGTTGAATATTATCAAATCATTGGCGATGCTTATAAAGAACTTACCGATGATGCCGATGTCGAGGCTTTGAACCATAGCGCAGAGAACAGCGTACAGACAAATAAAGTTATCAAAGAAGCAATCGGTAATGAGTCAGACTTTGATATGATTATTTGTGCGACAGGTTCAAATATTGACAAATTGATTGAAATGAAAGAAACTGAGCGAGGAAAAGTTCTTTCAAAATGGATAGGCTTGCTTCCGATTGAGGAAAAAGATATTATCGCAAGAGATATTTATAATTCAAGCATTAAAACAAAATTCCTTTCAAATCGTTATAATGAAGAAGTCTTAAAAACTGAAATTGATGATTTGAACGTTCAAATTAAAGAAAAAGAACAGACTGTTAAGAATTTAACTAAAAATAATTCTGACATTAGTAATGAAATTAAAAAATTAGAGGATGAACAGTCAAAGTTAACTTTGCTAAATATCGATGAAAATTTAGCGAAATACAATCGTGAAACGGTTGTTAACGAACAGAACAAAGTTAAGGATGAAGGAATTATTGAAAAGGGAAAACTCGAACGCTTCCAAAGTGCGCATCAACAGATAAAAGATGTTGCTTTTTCTGATGCTGAATATGACAAAGTTAATGAAGCATTCAATAATTTGTCAATCCAAAAGAATCAGTTGGAATTTCAAAGGAAAACAATTGTTGAAAATCAACAGCAATTAAAAAATGCTGAATATTGTCCGACTTGTCATAGAAAATTGGATAACGTTGACAATACCGTCCAAATCAACCAAATGGGGCAGCAAATAAATGAAATTGATGTTCAATTGGCTGAAATTTATAATTCGCTTAAACAGGCTGAGACACGTTTAGAGTCTTTAAAAACTGCAAGACAGCAACATAACGAGAAAGTAAACTTGGAACTTAAAATGGCTGCTTTAAACACAAAGTTGGCACAATTAAGAGAAAAATATCAAAGTCTTGGCAGTTTGATTAAAGAAATTGATAGGGCTGCTGAATCAATCGAATATAACAATCAAATTAAGATTAAAATCAATAATATTAACACTAAACTTTATACGTTAAGAAATAGTGAAAAGACAAATTTGATTTCAATTGAACAGAACAATTCTGCAATTACGACGTTTCAGCAACAAATTTTGGAAAAGAAGGGTATCATTACTGAACTAAAGAAAGAAGCCGAAGTTAACCGAGCATGGAAACTTTATCTTGAAATGATAGGCAAGAATGGAATTTCAAAAATGGTTCTCAGAAAAGCGTTGCCTTTAATCAATTTGCAATTGAAGAATTATCTGACAGACGTTTGCGATTTTGATGTCGAAATCATAATGAACGATAAGAATGACGTGTATTTTTATCTGATAAAAGATGGAGTATATTCAAGTCTGTCAGGAGGTAGCGGTTTTGAAAAAACGATTTCAGCCCTTGCTTTGAGATTTGTCTTAGGCAATATTTCAAGTTTGCCGAAGATGCAATTCTTGGTTGTTGACGAAATATTCGGACGTGTCGCGCGTGATAATTATGAAAAAGTTAAATTGCTTTTTGAAAAAGCAACTACCGACTATGAGGCTGTCATAATTGTTTCTCACTTGTTGGAAATAAAAGAGTGGTGCAATCATATTATTACAGTAGTCAAGGAAAATAACATTTCAAGACTAGTCGAAGAAATAAAATAAGAAATAATATGCTTACTTAATGCGAAATATGGTTAATGATATAAATGCAACCGTTCAATTATATCATTGTAATTTAAAAAAATACAACAAACTTTCAAAAGAGGCTGAAGAGTCTCTTTTGAAAGCCTATAAAAAAACTAAAGATGTAAACATAAAGAATAAAATTATCGAGGCTAACTTAAAATTTGTTTTTCTGATAGCGAAAAAGTATTCAAGAAAAGGTTTTGAAATCTCAGAGTTGATTTCGGAAGGAAACCTTGGTCTCATTAAGGCGATTGAAAAATTTGACACAAGTTACAATATCAGATTTGTTTCTTATGCGGTCTATTGGATAAGACAGTCAATGCTACACTATATGAAGCATTATGGTAAGATTGATTCTTATGAAAATTATAGCATTGATGAAAAGAATGAAGATATTAGTGACGATGCTTATTTTAATTGCGAATGTGAAGATATTGTAATGGAATATGAGTCAAATGTAACTAATAAAATCGTTAGCGAATCCGATGAAAATGATAATGAGCAGAAAAAAATCATCGGTATGATGTTAAATACTCTCAGTCCAAGAAATCAATATATTTTATCGAGATATTATGGTTTAAATGGTTATAAGCCGATGAATTTAAAAGAAATTGGTGAAGAACTTGGTATCAGCATGGAAAGAGTCCGTCAATTGAAAGAATCAAGTTTCAAGCATATAACAAAGCAATTTGATAAGTCTAAAGTATATGAAATTGCATTTTCATAATATTTATATAATATAACGAATAATAAAAAATATTTTAATATAATGGCTAGAAAAAAGAAAGATAATGAGGCTGTTAACACGGCAGTAACTAAAACTGTTGTGGATACTGAGGTTGTAACTGAAGTTCTTGACGAGACAAATAGTACTGTTGAGACTGAGGAAGTTGCAAAAGTTGAGGAAAATACGGCTGAGATTGTTGAAGAAGATAATACTATCGTAGAAGATGCTAAAGAAGAGGCTGATACTACAACAGAAGAGGTTAAAGAAGAAGTAAAAGAAGAAACAAAAGTTTCTGTAGAAAAACCAAAAAGAAGTCTTTATGCATTTAATAGCGGTGGATGGGTTTTCCCTTATTAATATTAAAAAGTTTGCTTTGTTATGGACGATATAAGACAGATGATAGATACCATATATGACATTCGATATGGTGAACTTATAAATGAATCGACTAACTTTGAGGAACCAAATGAAAAGCCGATAGTTGTAACGAAGGAAACTCCGCAGTTTAATTTAATACGTACACAGCAAGAAGATGATGTCCGTAAAGCAATCCATGATTCAATAACTTTTGAAAAGGATGCGTTGAAGTTCTATCCAGAAAAGGGCGATTTGATTTTAACAGGACGATTAACTTATTTGGATTTATTGTTTAAATTCCGTCTATATGGCGCAAGCGGTCCAAGTTGTTATATTTGGGCAAGTTCGCTGCAATTAACTGAAAATACAGCAAGAACAATAAATGAAATTCATAACGCATTTGAAAATTGGAAAGATAGTATTACTGCGGATGCTGAGTTAATTGAGAGATTAAAAAAAGAAGCTAAGAGAAACAATGGCTAAGAAAATTTACGAAGATTTGACAAGAAATGAGGTCAATGGCATAATATCTGATAAGTTTGAGTCACGAGAATTTGAGAAGCAAGTTAAAATAATTGTTTCAAAAGTTATCGAAAAATTGTTCAAAGAACTTTTTCAAAAGAAGAGTTTTTGGCAAAATTCAATCAGAGAGGGCAAGACTTATATAGACGAAGAAAACGGCTGTTGCGGTTTAGGCGATTATACATATGACGTTCCAGCAAATCTTGGTGGAAATGAAGTGATGAATCGTAACTTCTTTACTCGTCAACGGACAAATCGGAAAAAGAGAAAAATTAAAGGTACGTCTAATACATAATTAGATGTACCTTCATAATAATTAAACCCAATTAATATAAAGATGGCAGATTTAAGCATATTTGATAAAATTATCGCTGAAAGTCAAGAATTTAAGTCAAAAAAAGGTGAAAATGTTGATTATAACGATAAGAAAATAAATAAAAAAGCATATAAAGACAGCGAAGAAAGGTCTAAAAAGTATCTTGGCGGTGTTTATAAGGAAGAAAAAAAGAAAAAAGGCGGCATTGTCGGCGGTGATAATGGCTTGCAATATTTAAAGATTGATAATTTGACACCTGAAAAAATTGCTGATTATAAAGCACAAGCCGAAGGCTATTTAAATGCCGAGGATAAGAAAAAGCATAAGAATGATACTGATGGCAACAATAAATATACTGACGGTATTACTGATGTTTTGAACGAACCAGTAAAAGAAAGACGCAAGGCTGAAATAAAACAAAAAATTAAAGGTCTTGCTTCGCGAGTTGTCAAGAAAGACATTGAAGATGCCGAAAAAAATAAATCAATGTTTGGTGAAGCAGATGAAAGCAAAACTACAACAATTAAATTTAAAAAGGCAACTTTCATTACTGAAACTGCAATGATGAAGAAAGTACCAGAAGAATTTAAAACTGAAGGACGCAAGTTTAAAATGGTTGATAAGGATAATAATACTTTCTTGGTTGAATGGCATTGTGAGGACAAACCTAAAGTTTTAAATGAAAGCGGCTTTTTGAATGAAGTCGCTGAAATACATAAATTGTTCAATTTTAGCAATCGTGTTACAAAAAACAATTTAAAAAACCAAGATGAACAGTTCATGTCAACATTGAATACGTCTCGTAATTTAAAATAATGAAGTTATGTCTTTAGAATTAGCATTAAAAAAGTTAAACGCTCAACGAGAAAAGCAAAAATTAAAAGAAATCGAAAAAGAAAAACGGCAGCATAAACGAGAGTTAAAAAAGAAAAAAGAAGAAAGAGCAAGGAAAAAACGCAAGCAAAAAGTTAAAAAAAGCCGTAAATCACCTTATCGTTTGATACTTTTGTCTAATAATCGTGAAGTTGCTTCGTTAGGGCATTATACTAATTATAACGATGCTATTAAAGATATGCATCAGAAATCCCAAAATTCGATTAATACGGTAAAATTCCCTAAATTTTATCTTAATTGCAAGAAAATTGAAGAAGCCAATTATGAACTTCTTTTAATTAAGAAGAAAGATGACGAAAATGAAAAGTCAGATGCTTTATTAAGAGATAAATTAGGCGGTTTTGTCTTACATGAGACAGACAATAAAGTTTTTTCAATTATTGAAAAAGCACCGTATTATGTTGAAGAAGAATTTGCTGTTTATGGCTATCATCCGATAACTCAGCGTAAAAATTTTGATTTCATTTTTGAAAATTTAGTCCTTCCTAAAACTATTTCCAAGGATGATATGCTAAATATCATGGTTTATCGGAATAAGTTGATTCTTGAAGGATTAAAAAAAACAGACTTAGTTACTTGTAAAAACAAATCGGACTGTATTAGACTTTATAATAAAATTGCAGAACTATGCAAGCAAAAGCGTGAATGCCGTTATTATGGCTTAAACGGAGATATGGATAGAAGTTCTTATTCAAAAGAAGTCGCAGTCGAAAAAATTATGAAGTTAACGAATTGGGACAAGTTAAGGATAATCCGTAACAAAACCAAAACACAAGATGGTAGTCGTAGCAAAACAAAAAAAGAAGAGTGATTAAAACAACTCTTCTTTTTTTGTTCTTTTAAATAAGCCGATGGTATATTTTTTCAATATTTCCAAAAAAGACATTTTATCGCGTTTAACGATTATCTTATATTCTCCATTTAATTTATGTTTAATCTCATCGCCGATTGAATGTTTTAAAATATACGCATAATGCTTATTAGCATTTTCAACTATTTCTTTTGAATTATTACGTTCATTTTGCAATAATTCAGTTTCTTTTATTATCTCGCTATCAGTTTCCATTATTCCAAAGTATTTTTTTCATAATAGTTTTCCAAAGTATCTATTAGCCAAACAATACCTGATGTGAAACAAGCATCTATGATTATTGCAAAAAATATCGAAGCATTCGGAAATAATAAAAACGATGGGGTGAAATTAATGCTTGGTAACAAAAAGTAATTAGTCAATGAAGCAAAAATACCGACCCATGTTGGTAAACATATCATACAACTAAACACTTCGCCTAAATTTGAAGGTAAATATTCGGCACTATATGTTCGGATTTTACTGAATAAATTAAAAGGACCGCTGCTATAGACGATAATATTACTTAATCCATAAGCGGTAATTATATATACGAATAAAGAAGCAAATGTTATCATTGTTTAATAGTTAGGATTTTCATTTTCAGTCTGAATATTATCTGTATCACCTGTATCGTTTGTTTCGGTAGGCGTTACAGGTGCGTCTTCATCTAATGGCTGTGGCGTTTCAACATTCATTGTGCTTTCACCGACATTTTTTCTCTTATTGTAAGTTCTCTTTTCAACTTTTGTACCATTGACTGTAATCTTTAAATTTTTTAAGTCTTCTACCGTACTTGAATTAATTATTTCTTGCAGACGATTTGAATATTCAGTAAATAGTTTACGCTTTTCGTAATAGTCTAATACCGCATTTGCACAAGTGACAACGATTTCATTAAACTTTTCACTATCCATGTTTACTGATTCCTTTGTGGCAATTATAATAGAATCTGAATTACGGTCATCAGGAATTATTTCAATGCCTTGATTTTCCAATTCTTTGAAATCAAAAAGTTTCTCCATCAAGTCAATGTCAATGTTAAGTTTAACTAAAAAAGACAAATGACCTTGGTCTTTTCGTTGTGTGTAATAATCGTTTAAATACGGTATTTTTTTAAATAATGTATCAATCATTTTATATATAAAATTTATTATTATTATTATTTTTACAAAAATATTGATAAATAATTTAATAAGCAAGTTTAAAAAAGATTTTCTTCAAAAAAATTGCTGCTTTTAAAAAAAAGTTATACTTTTGCAGTGTTTTTAGTATTAATTAAAAAAATTAGACATATGGGAAATTTTAGTGAAGTCGATGAAGACATTGAGAAGATGGTAAATGATGAGTTTGCCAAGACAGGTTTGAAGGATTATAATATTGGGTTGAAAATCCTTTCTGTATCAAATGCCAAGTCAGTTGTTACGGTTAAGAAAGCAAATGACATTGAGTCTTATTTTTTGAGTAATGACAATCCGATGATTTTCGCTTTTGTCTATAGTGAGGCGTTTGACAGACTTGATGCGGAAGACCAGCAACGTCTTATCGAAATGGAATTTTCAACGGTTCATTTTAATGTTGACAAGGAGAAACTTATTATCGAGAATAAGCCTTGCAGCAAAGTTATTAATATGAACAGAAAATATGAAGGCGAAGATTTTGTCACTTTGCTTGAAAGAAGTTATGAAATCATTAATGAAATTAAACAAGAAAGAAAAGAAATGAAGTAATGAGCGAAATTAATTATAAAGACTTTGCGAAGTTTGCTAAAAGCCGTGGTATTAGTTCGATGGAGTTGGATAATGTTACATCAAAAGTTGTAACTGACAATAATCAATATACTGATGTTTTTAGCGAATTGTTGAAAGAAAATCAGATTTATTTTGGGGATGAATTTAACCCATATACTTGTAATGTCGCTATCGCAGAACTGTTGTATCTGAATTATGTTAATCCAGATAAAGACATAACTATATATATAAATAGCCCAGGCGGTTCAGTATATGATGGTATGGCGGTGATTGATACGATTAACTTCATAAACAATGATGTTTCAATGATTGGTATCGGTATGGCTGCTTCAATGGGAGCGACTTTGCTGTCGAGTGGCACTAAGGGCAAACGCTATGCCTTGCCACATACTCGTATAATGATTCATTCGGTAAGTAGTGCTTGTGAAGGCAGATTTAGTGATTTTGAGAATAATTATAAGGAATTCAAAAGAACACAAGATGAAATGATGTCTTTGCTTTCAGAAAACACAGGTCAATCAATTGAAAAGTTGGACGAATTATGTAAGATGGATTATTGGATGACGGCAGCAGACGCAAAAGAATTTGGTATTATTGACGAAGTTATTTTTAATAAGAAATAATCAAAATAGATTCTGTTTTTTAACGAAAAGGCATGAAAATAAGACCTTTAGATAAAAAACAGAATTTTATTGATTTTAATAGTATTTATAATAAATGACGTTATCACAATGAATACTATCAGACAAATAATTGCTGAAAATTTACTTCTGTTGAAAGAAAGTTATCTTGATAAGCAAGAATTAGTTATCAGATTTTTAAACAATAATTACATCCCTTGTCTTAGATATCGGATGAAAAACGGAAAACCTACCGCTTGTGTGTATGCAATTCAGAAATTGCCGAATGGAATGGCGATTTCAACTAAATCGGATTCAGATGAAAATTTGATACCGTTGAGTTTAATAAGAGAGCGTTTAGATTCAGAAGATGATGGGTTTCATAAAATAATAACTGATGATAAAGAGAGAAACGATTTTTTTAATGAAACAATAAAAAAATGGTATTTAACTGAATTAGAACGGCAGTAACTTAATAATAAGGAAGTTTGTTTAATCCTTTTTCTCACTAAGTGATTAAACATTATAATATTAGTATATTATCCTTCCAATTAAAAATTTTATATAATGAGAATATTAAAACGAATAATTGTATTTATCGGAATAGTGAGTTTACCACTAACATTAGGATGCTTTACTAAAATAAATGACATTGAATCAAATAATGAAGAAAATGAGACGGAAAAGGTTAATACATTCCATTACGGATATGATTGGTCTGATTTGATTTATGCAATTAGTGAAATTGAAAGTAAGCATGACACGACTGCTATAAGTCGTAATAAAAGGTATTATGGGCATCTTCAGATTTCTATGATTATGGTCAAAGAAGCCAATCAAATATGCGGTACAAAAAGATATACATCTAATGACCGTTTTAATAAAGAAAAATCTGAAGAGATTTTTTATTTGATTCAAAGAAAATATAATCCAAAAAACAATGTCGAAAAGGCAATACGTATTTGGAATGATGGTCCTAAATACAGCATAAGAAAAACTAATGGATATTACCGTAAGGTAATGAAAGCATACAATAGACGTTTGGAAAGTAATACATAAATTATTAATATTGGCAGATAAAGAAATGAAAGTTTTGAGTTTATTTGATGGAATAGGATGCGGTAGAGTTGCAATTGAACGTTGCGGAATACCAGTTGAACAATATGTGGCATATGAAATCGATAAAAATGCCGTTAATGTCGCTTTAAAAAATTATCCTGATATAATTGAAAAAGGTGACGTTTTTAATGCTAATTTTGAAGAATATAAAGGGTTTGACTTGCTTATTGGCGGTAGTCCTTGCACATATTGGTCAATTGGTCAAAAGACAGAAAAGCGTGAAACAACAAATAGCGGATTGGGATGGGATTTGTTTAGTCAATATGTAAGAGCATTGGAAGATAGTGGATGCCCATATTTTTTATATGAAAATAATTATTCAATGGACTCTAAAATTAAGGATGAAATAACCAAGGCTTTTAATAAGGTTATGGAGTCACGTAAAAATAAATACCCATCAGATAGCATACAATATAAATCATCAAAAGAAATTTACCCGATTTTTATTAATAGTAGTTTGGTTTCAGGACAAAGCAGAAAAAGACTGTATTGGACTAATATACCTTGTAACGGTAATGACATAATGCCTATTGATAAAGGCATAAAATTGCAAGATATTCTTGAATTTGGATATGTTGATAGAGACAAGAGTTTGTGCATAACCAGACGTTATGCAGGAATGAGTGGGGTTGAGGCTTTTTTATGCCGTAGATATTTTGGCAAGTCATTTGGTCAAGCCGTCTTTAAATCGAAAGAAGGACGAGATAAAATTTATGCGTTGTATAAGCAAGACCAACATTTCGATGACGGTACAAAGGTAGAAAAAGATATTACGAAAAGAAATATCAGACGATTAACCCCACTTGAAACTGAACGTTTGCAAACATTACCTGACAATTATACAAAATTAGACTCGCTTAGTGATATTAAGCGAATTGAATTAGTCGGCAATGGATGGACGGTTGATGTAATAGCACATCTTTTGAAAGGCTTCGAACGTTATAATAATGAATTATAATCTTATGATAAACTTTAACGTTGATGCTTGCATTCAAGCAAAACAGACATTAAGAAAATATAACGATATCTTTGACAAATATTATCGTTTGGAAATCGTTATTGGTAATTGTATGGAATTGGCAACTGAATATAATGGCTGTGATTATGAAGGCTTTTTACAATTTTATTGCAGCACATCAAACCGAAATTGCAATCAAAGACATAAAGGTTTATCTGAACAACAAATAATTGATTTGGCGCATAAATTTCAAGATAAATGCTATGAATTAAGAGGCGCAGAAGCTAAACAATATGATATAAGCCTTTATCTTAATAAATTGCTATGCCATATTGTCGTTGAAAGTTTATTTGCTCGTAATAAGGAATATGAAATTAAAACATCTTTTGAACATTTTAACTATAAAGTAATACATAGCGATAGGGACGAAGATATTTTAATGGGAATCGACTTAAAGGTTTACGACAAAGACGGCCTTCTTAAATGCTTAATACAAGTAAAGCCACATACTTTTTTTATCGGTAATTGCGAGAAAAATAAAATGATGCTACAAGATAGGCTTGATATTTTTGAAAAAGAGAAAAAAGGAAATGAAAAATTTCCTAATGCGCCTTATTTCTATATGATTTACAACACAAATAATGGTAATTGGATTAAAAATGCGAAAACTGATACTTTCCGTTTTAAGATAAGTGATTTAATTACTGAAACAGGTATGGCTAAACTTTGTATGAGAGATATTTTGTCAAACCAATATAAAACTTTTTTTTGAAATGAGCGTTATTGTATATAATTGTTATAATGAAGACCATTCGGCGCAACCGAATAATTATCCGATTTATCGTGGAACTGTTTTGGGAAATCCATTTACTTTTAATGGAAAACGTTCTAATAAGGCTAAGTTAACGTTTCGGACAAGAAATGAAGCACTTAATGCTTACCGAATGTATTTTGACAGCATGTATGGAACGGATAAAGTCTTTACTGAATATTTTGATAAGATTTACGAGAAATATAAAAATGGCGAAACAATCTATCTTCAATGTTTTTGCAAACCAGAACCTTGTCATGGAGATATTATTCTTGAAAAATTACAGCAAAAATATGCCAAAGAATTAATAAAGAATAAATTAAAAATGAGCAAATAATATTAATTTGCTCATTTTTTTTATATTTATATAATATATTAGTATGTTATATGGCAAATGAATTAGAAAATAATCAGATAATTCCAATTACACAAACATTTAACCGAAATTGGAGTTCGACTACAGAACGTTTATATGCAGTTAATTTTAAATGGGATGAAGAAGCATCAGACTTGACTGACACTTTAAGCGGTGGAACTGGCTGTGAATATAACAGCGGTTCTACAAATGATTCTTTCGCTGTGTTTGATTATATGACGTTAGGAACATATGATTTAACTCCGAACGAAATAAATGATGATTTCGGACGTACCGAATTTAACTTCAATTATAACTATGATAATCACCTTTCGGGTACTGTAACTGAAGGCACTACTTCTTTTCAAATTTTAATTAATACAAAATGCTATACGATTGAATGCACTGATGGCAAATTCGACACATATATAACTTTACCAGATAATGAATATATATGGTTGCTATCATTCAAAAATGCCCCAATTGTAACGCTTGATGTTGCCAATTTTGATTTAAGACGATTGAATCCAACTCCAAGGTATGAATTTACAACTGAAGAATATGAAAATTGGACTGGCGGATATCAATACGATAGTAATAATAATAAAACATTTATGACATTAAATGGTGACAGTCTGGCTTATTTGCCAAATCAAAATTATTGGTACCCATATTTCTATAAAAGAGCAAATGCCCCTTTTTTTTATAATTGTAGGCATTTGGCGTCAGTCAATGCAATGAAAACATGGGATTTGTCAAATGTAACTGATTTGCTTTATACATTTTATCAATGCGTTTCATTGACTGATATAAGTGGATTCGGTAAATGTAAAACATGTTCAGTAAACTATTTAGAAGGTACTTTTTATAATTGTACTGGCTTAACTGATTTTTCGCCATTAAACTATAAGTATTGGAAAGATGTGAATGCATATTATTATATGCATGGTTGGGGTGACATTGGAACTTTTGGCAATACTCAATTAAAAAGCGTACCGTATAAAATGTTTGCTTCATTTTCAAATATTAGTGGTTTGTTCGAAAATTGCAAACAATTAACCAATATTAAAGCCTTAAAATATGTTAACTTAAATAATTGTACAGCATTATCAAATATTTTTAAAAATTGTACTTCATTAAACGATATTTCACCATTAAGTTCATGGAACCTTAAAAATGGTCCTGCCCTTGATGGATTATTTAATGGTTGCCATTCATTAAAAGATATATCTCCGATTAAAAATTGGGATTTATCAAATGTAACGACTATTGCTTATTTATTTTATGATTGCCAAAATATTTCAGATTTTACCCCTATTTCTAATTGGAATACTTCTGCGGTAACAACAATGGCGGGAACATTTGGCCAATGCTATAAAATGACTGATTGTTCATTTTTTTATAATTGGGACTTTACGAGTGTGAATAATTTTTATGCAACTTTTTATAATACTCGAATAAAAGAATTTAATTTGGACTTTAAAATTCCAAATAATTTAGTCACAACCCAAGAAATGTTTAGATATTGTTCAAAATTAGAAACTGTTAATATCGAACATTTAAAAACTATGACTTGCCGTTTAATGTTTGAGAATTGTTCTTCTTTAAGAAATTATACGCATAATGCGTCTTTTGATTTAAGTCGTTGTAACAATATATCAGATATGTTTGGTCATACTACATCATTGGCTTTTGCTGATTTATCAAATATGATATTTGATGATGATGTTACTGTTAATATGGATTTCTTATTTAGGAAAAATAATGATAAATTTCCAATTAACGGCACAAGATATCTTAATAATTTAAGTTCGGTCACTTTCAATAATACTTTCAAACCAACCAATATGAAGGCTCTTTTTCAAGGTAGTGTTAATATTGAAAATGCTGATTCTTTAAGCGCAATTACCGATACGTCTAATTGTACTACTTATGACAGTATGTTTAACGGATGCTTAAATTTAACAAATATTGATTATTTAAGTGGTTTGACTTTTGAAAGTTGTGATAATATTAGCGATATGTTTGCTTGGTGTAAATCTCTTAGTGATTATTCGCCAATGTTAAATTGGGATTTAACCAAAAGAAAAAATAAATTAACTGCAAGATTTGGTATTAGTGAACTTTTTTATTACAATTATTCGTTAACAACGCCAATGGCTCAACAAATAATCAATACTTTGAGTTGGGGACCTGTTAATGGTGGTAGTGTCTTTACTCAGTGTAGCGGTTTGACTGGCTCAATTGATTTAGCCAATTTATCGTTTGACGGTGCTTCTTATAATAGTGATAATAAGGCGTTTGGTGCTGGTAATTTTAACGGTTGCAGCGGTTTGACTGAAATTAAAAATTATAGTCATCTTAGAGGCAATATTAACGACCATTCTCGTGACAGGGCTATAATATATGAATTTAGTAATTGTACTAGTTTGTCGGCATTAACTAATGCAAACATTGATTATGTAAATCAAGCAATGTTTAATGGATGCCAAAATATTGCTGATTGGTCATTCATACCAGATAATGTTCCATTTTATTATCCGAACGGTTGGACTTCATTATATGGACCATTTGTAAATTCAAGTATTGATGATAATTTTATATCACGAATATCACCATTTAGTTTTAATAATAATGGTGATATTCTAAATTTATTTAGTGGATGCCCTAATATAACGACATTACCAACTTTTGCAAATTTAAGTAATGCCCGAATTATTTACTGTCTTGCAAATTTAAGTGAAAGGCAAAAATTCACAGATATTCCCTTTACGGCATCAAATTATCCATTTGGATTGACTGCTTATTGGCGTTATTTACCATATATGGATGCCTCAAAATATATAACTTTTTTGAGAGAATTGCCTGATATGTCTAGTGAAGCAAGCAGTAAAACAGATAGCCGTAGACTTCAGATTATGTCTGATTTAAATTTGGAACTAATTGACTTAATTAATACCTGTTTATTTAAGCATTATCGTATTGAATTAGTATTAGCAACAAGTAATAACACAGAAACAGAAATTACAGATGTTTTATCTTCAGTAACTGATTATTCAGAATATGATACAACTGTTGAAGGTTATAATTATACTGAATATCGTTCATTAATATTAACTTATGTTGATAGCGATAAAAATAAGACATTCAGTAAAAATCTTGCAAGTATGATGGCAGCAAAACATTGGAAGGTTTCTTTTAGCACTAATTACAGTTAAAAAAATGCAGTCTAAAAAAGACTGCATTTTTTATGTTAAATCTCATTATTTAACATTTCGATTTTATCATCAACGTCATCATTCCATTCTCTAAACGGTCCCTTTACAATTTCAACATCATTTGTATTAATTTCATCTTCAATGTCACAGCCGAAAACTCCGTAATATGAAGAGCCATCAAATACAATATAAACTGCGTCTGGAATAAATTTATTAATTTTCTTATTAACCGTTTCTTCAAGTACTTCTTGGATGATTTTTTTGATATTAATTTGTTTGTTCTTTTTTAGCATAAGCAGAAATTTATTTATTATTTAGGATAGATATTATTTTTTTATAAATATTTATATTATATAATAATAAATATTTAAAGATTTTATTCAAGATGCCTATCGATGGAATGACTTTATATTTTTATAATTTTCTTTCTCCTTATTTTGAAGATGTTCAAAAAGATTGCAAATTGACATTGGAAGAATTCAATCATAATTTTCTCACATTGAAAAACAATTTAATTGATGAGTTTAATTATGATTTGGAGACTAATACCGTTACATTAAAGCGTAAAAACGGTGAATTATTGACCGTTGATTTAAATCCTTTATCTACTAATTTAGTTGAAAGAACTTCAGAAGAAGTTATTGAAACTTTGGAGCAGATGAAAGGGGATAAGCCATGCCGTCTTATTACTGAAAAACGCCCAAAATCAGTTAAGCGTTTAATTGATATGTATAATGCAAATAACGAATTACCCGACAATCCTATTGTTGGTGATAGATATTTGACGTTAGAAGAATATGATTCATATGGTAAATTTTATGATTTTGAGTCAGTCAAGAAGATTAATTTGAATTTGACTGATGGATGGCGTGTTCCTACAAAAGAAGATTGGGATTCAATACTTGATTGGTATGAAGATACTGATGAAACAAGAAATCATGATAGCCTTCTTTATGGGTCATTTGGTGAAAAGGCTGGCTATTTTTTAAAAGGAAAAGAATTTTATGAAGCGGTAACGACTCCGTTATTCCCTGATAGTGAACTTGATAAAAATTTTTATGAAAAACGTAAAAATATTTATTATGGGTCTCCAAACTTAGTACCTTCTGGTTTTCAAGAAGGCGAATGCTTTGATATTAAAAATTCTGGCAGAGAGGGATATTATTGGACTTCAACAGTAAAGGAAGAAGATGGCAATGAAATACCATATATAAAGGTTTTTTCAGCGACAACTAACCAAGTTGGGCAATATTCAGCGACCAGTGAAAATTATTGTACGATTCGTTTGGTTAAAGATTATGACGAATGTACTTATCAAAAGTATTATAACATAAATAATCAAACTTATGGCACAGTTGTATTAAATGATTTTCATAATGAAAACCACAAATTAATATTCACTACCACTAATCTTCGTTTTACTGATGACAATTTGAATTTTCTTGGCACAAGTGGCGAAATTGTCGGTAAGTATTACATTAATGAATGGAATGGTTCATTTTGGGTTAAAACCGAACTTACAGAAGGCGAAAATATAGTTATTGAGACACCAATTAATAATGGTGAATCTAACTTTACTCAATACCGCAACATTAACGGACAATTATTAAGCGAAAAAGATATAATCACTTCTTTATCACATGAAATAGTTGAATTGGAACGTGATTATATTGAAAATAATGTTAGACGTTTAATAAGCGAGTATAATGAATATTTTAGCAATATTGCAACTGAAGCAATACGAAGCGAAGATACAAATCGTTACTTTAAAGATATTGCTGATGAAAGTTTTAGTGGGCATACTGACGAAATTGCAACTATTGCACAGAATAAATTCTTAGATAACGTCAATACTATTAAAGATATAATTGATAACCATTTAAATAATGGTGGCAAGTCAAATCTTGAAAGTATTATTGATGAAAATTTTAGTGGGCATACTGACGAAATTGGTGATATTGCTCGTGGCACGATACAAGACGAGTATAGTACAATCAAAGATGCAATCGGTTCAGCGATTATTTCTGAAAATCTTGCAAACATCAAGCAGCAAGTATGGAATTATTTAAAGTCTAACAGTGAATTTTTAGACGCATTAAGTGGTACTTCAGCGGAAGTTATTGATGCGAATTTAGATAGTTTCGTACATGTAATTGATAACCATTTAAATAATGGTGGCAAGTCAAATCTTGAAAATATCATTGATGAAAATTTTAGTGGGCATAGTAACGAAATCGGTAATATTGCTCGTAGTGCAATACAGGGTGAATATAACACAATTAAAGATGCAATTGGTTCGGCAATTATTTCAGAAAATCTTGCAAATATCAAGCAGCAAGTATGGAATTATTTAAAGTCTAACAGTGAATTTTTAAGTGTGCTAAGTGGCACTTCAGCCGACGTAATCGATGCAAATATAGACAGTTTTATTCGTACAATTGACAATGAAATCGTTACGAATGGTCTTGATTTGATGGCATCTAAACTGAATGCAAAATTATCTGATTTTGGCGATACATTAACCAATACAATTTTTGGTAACGAACTTGAATTAAGAAAAACTGATGTTGCGAATAAATTGTATAGTGAGATTTTGCGCAATCCAAGTTTTATCGCAAGTGTATATTCAAGTATTTTCAGCCGTTTTACTGGTGATAGTAGTTTTACTGATTTCATTTCACATCTTGCAAAGAATACAATGATTTCAGAAAGAAGCTACATTGTTGAGACAATTCTTGATACAATGTCAAATGACGGCTCATCAGTTATCAATGGATTCATTACCAACCGTTTTAATAATTATATAACAAGTGGCAATACAAATTTTGTTAGGATAATTAATGATATTATCCAAAGTCCAGTTAATTCAAGTTATATTGAGGGACTAATCAACAGTTATATAATTAGCCATCAAGACTTAATCAAGGGTTATTCTGAAGAAGTTTACCGTCAATTATCAAGTTCAACAGTTGATGATGTATGGGATAAGGTTGTAGAAAATTCTGAGACTCTTGTATATGATAATGTAATGACAATATTAAACGGTGAAGTCGGTCGTAACATCGTTATGGGCTTGGGTGAAAATATCATCAACAATAGCCGTTTAAAGATAAATGAAATAATATCTTCATTCATTGAGACTAATACTGGAACAAATCTTATCAAAGGAATTGTAACAGATTCAATTCAAAATGATAATCATACATATTTGACTAATTTAATGACTAATATCGCAAATGAGCGTATTACTCAATTAGTTCAGAGTCAAAATATTGTCAGAAGTGAAGATACGTCAACAATTAAAACGATTGTAAGTAAGGAAGGAAATGCTTATACAATTAAAAGTGCAGTCAAAGTTGTTGATGCTGAAACAAGTAGCGAGGCTGGATTTAAAAACGTTCTTGAAGATTTGTCTGATGTTACTGATTGTAACGAAGGTGGATTATATGTCGCTGTCAAAGAAAGTCCGACTAACTTGTTGAAATATGAAAGTCCATCTAGGGGCGGTAAAGGCTTATACGTTGAATTAAGTGGTGCAACGGAAGCAGCATCATTACAAAATGATTTAATTTCAACTACAAGCGCTGCTTATATAAAAGAAGGCGATGTATTTAAAAAAGGCTCTACATTGGAAGATATTGTAAAACAAATATTCTGTCAAGAAAAGAATCCGACAATTAAAGAAAATAGCCTTACTATTACGTTTAATAAACAGTCAACAAATTATGAAATCGGTGATGATTATAATATAACCGTTACGGCATCTGCAAGGCGTGTAATGCAATATTATGATTATGAAGGTAATCCGACGGCAACGGTAAAGAATGCCCTTGGCGTAAATATGTATTTGACATTGAATGGTGAAAGTCATTCACAAGTTGAAGAAAATATATCATGTACTGCTAGTTTGAGCGGAACCTTTACTGAAGAGAATGATAGAGCGTTATTTAACGCAGTTTCTTCGGGCGCGTCTACATCAGTTGTGGCACAGTCAACGGAAGGTACTTCAGTACCGTTGGTATTTGAAGCAAAAAATGTATCGAATTTATTATCTTTCAATGCTTATTTCCGTGCCTATTATTTGGAGTTTAATGCGCAGAATGATGATATTACACCTACAGAAATGTTATCTAACCCGAATACTAAATCAGTTTTATTGTCAAGCAATAGAACTAATTTATGGGGCGAAGGTGTTCTTACAACAGCAGGAAAGCGTATAGCGATATTATGCCCATCAGCATATACATTAACTGCCCAAAACGATATGGGTCAATCATATACTTTTGTTGATTTGCATATTCATGACTATCAATATGAAAATAATGGCTATGTAACATCATATAAGTTATATTGCGATAACCAAAATGCAAGTGCTATGGCTGTCTATAAAAATATAATAATTACTAAATAAAGATTTTTGAAATGAGTGATAATAAATCAATATTGAATTGGTCGCAGACATTTAAAATGTCATCAAGAGCACCAGCAATTGATGACCGTATATTTTCTACATATGCAGAAATGATAACGTATTGCCAAAGTGCTGATGCTACCGCAGTCGATGGTTTGACATTAAGCGTTAGTGGCGGTACAACGGATGAAATTGGTAGTTATTATGTTGTTAGCGGTGCTGGAACCGAAAATGTTTTAGTGACAAAAAATGTAACAGAGTTAAATTTTGAGGCTGATGATACGTTAAATACCGCAATTACTGTTTCTAAGCAAGTAGGATACCTTAATGTAGGCAAAAATTTCCCTAAAGGAACTATGCTTGAAACAATTATGCATGAAATGTTAGAAAAAGAATTAACGCCGTCAGTTAATACGAATACATTATCATTAACAATAACTCCATCTAACACGACAAGAATTTATGAGATTGGTGATGTGTTAACATGCCAAAGTGTTACATTTAATGCAATACGTCAAATGAAAGCAAATGATTACAATGGTAATGTTACCCCACAAGTTGTTGATGCTGATGCTGTAGATTTATATGTTAAGGGTATTTCGGGTACAACTGAACTTTCATCAAAAACTGAACAAGCAAATATTGTTTCTTTGGTCGTATCGAATCCGTTTGGCGAATCGGGCACTCAGTTTACCGTAGCCAATCCATCAATCAATTTAAGTGGCGTTGCTTCAGGTGCGACAAATACAAAAACGTGTAAAACTTCAAACGGTAACAGCCAAGTAGTTAATTTTTCTGCTGTGACTGCTTCTGCAAATTATACTTATAACAGTTACTATTGCGCTTATTCGTACTTTTACACTGGAGCAACAATAACGTCTTTCCCACCATTAAATACAAATGGAGTTACTAAATTTTATTTGACAGGAAACACTCAAACTTTAGTAACTGAAAGCGATAAGAGACGTGTTGCGATATATTTCCCTAATTCATATCGAGTTTCATCTTGGAAAAATGAATTCGGTTCAGATGTGGCTGATGCTTATGATGACAATAGCCAATCTTTTGCGCACACCATTAAGCAATATACGAATAATTCCATAATAACTGATTATATGTTAATAACTGATAATCAAGAAGAATTAGGCGGTGCTACTTTTAAAAATATCATTATAACTAAAAAATAATTTTGAATGAAAACTCCACAGCAATCTAATTTACCTTGGGCGCAATCTTTTAAAGCGACTGCTGCTGCGCCAATCATTGCAGACCGTATATTTAGCGGTAAGACCGAAATGATGGACTTTTTGAGTGGCGATACTACGGCAATTAACGGTTTACATTTAAGTGTAGTTTCCGATGATATTGCAGAAAGAGGCGCATATATGTCATCATCGGATGCTGGTACACCTAATGCAAAAGTTATACAATTTTTAACTGATGAAAATTTAAGTGGTGGAACTCAAATAGAAATTACTCGTAATAATGGACGTTATGTATTAACGCATAAAAATAACAAAAAAGTAACCAATGAATTTGTTAAAATAACAACTGACAGTCAAGGTCATATCATTAGCACTTCTGCGGTAACTGCTTCGGATTTACCATCACATACACACGATATTGCCGAAATTAATAATTTGGAAAATGCATTGACAGGTTACACTAGCATCAATACAGTGATACATGCTGGTAGTGGCTTAACGGGAGGCGGTTCATTGTCGGGTGATGTTACTATTAATTTAAGTGGTTCTCCTGTATCTCCAGGCACTTATAATACAGTTAAGGTTAACCAACACGGTATCGTTGTTAGCGGTACTAATGTTGAAGGCTACAATGGTAAATTAACAGAAGATATAACCGCAACAGATGACATTGGCGGTGTTAAAAGCGGTCAAACTTTTTCGGCAGGCACTTTCATTGAAACTGTCGTTAAACAAATACTAACGAAAGAGGTTAATCCGATTGCAACATTACCACATAATACAACGATATTAGGTCGTGCTTCATTTGAATATGGTTCAGCGATTACTGATGGCATTAGTTTGGAATATAATGATGGCTATTATACGGCTAAAGAAAGACAATATGCAAATTGTGTTCCGACAAGATATGAATTTTATAGCGGTACAACGGCTGCTAATGCGACTAATTTAATTGAATCGGGAACAACAATTTCATTGTCAAACCATAAGGCAACCGCAAGTACAAGTTTAATGAACAGTGTCATTATTACTGCGCCAATTTACATTAAATCGGTTGTATATTATAATCAATCAACAGAAACGCCATTAACAAGTTTAGGAAATGAATTCCCAAGCGTTAGAATCGCATCAGGCAGCACTCAGCATACTGCATCATATAGCGTTTATAAGAATTGGTACTATGCGTTTATGGGAAATATGAATACAATTGACGGAATAATTGCTAATCTGAATGAAACTAAAATGCTTTCGAATAGTTTTTATTCAAAGAAATTAGGTACAAATGCTGATGCGTCTACGTTTAATGAAAATAATTGTGTTATCATTTGTTATCCGTCAACTGCAACTCCTAAATTATATATTAGGGGTGGTGAAGCCACTTTGACATCATCTAGTCGTACTATTACGCACAATGGATTGACATATAACATTAAATATACTGAAGGTGGTAATAGTGGTATTTCTAATATCACTTGTTCATAATAAAATATTTATTTAAAATTGATTTATGAGTAATTTTAACAATACAAGTTATACTACAAAAATGACGGTAAAGGAAGCTGCCATTGCCAATCGTTTGTTCAACAGTTATGCAGCAATGTATAATTTTGCTTCAGACGCAAACGATACGGCAATTAACGGTCTTACTTTTGCCGTTACTGAATCAGTTAATGAGTATGAAAATGGTAAATATTATCTTAAAAGTGGAGCAGGAACAAATAATGTTGTCTTTGAACGTATTTTAACTTCAAATGATGTTAAAGTTAATGACGCATTGTCAGCATCAACTAATTCAAGTGGATTGACAATTTCATTAAAAGAAAGTGAAGTTGTACCAGGCGTTTATAATACTTTGCACATAAATGAGTATGGTTTGGCAGTTTCGGGAACCAATAAAAATTATGGCGATATTACGTCTGCGAAAACAACAAATTCAGGTGTAACAATTAATATTAATGGCGATACTATTGAATTTGGTCATAAGGTCGGAAATGCCGTAATTAATGACGCGTTATTGAAATTTACAATAGATGATTTCGGTCATATTGTAACTACTTCTGCGGTAACTGCATCGGATTTGCCATCGCATACGCATAGCCAATATATAAGTGGGATTACTTCTTCCAACAGCGGTATAACTGTTTCAAAAAACAATGGCGTTGTTAATCTTAAACATGAGGCAGGAAAACTTATTCCGTTAAGTTTTGTGAAAATTCAGACTAATGAACGTGGTCACGTCATAAACTCTTCTGCGGTAACTGCTTCGGATTTGCCATCGCATACACATACGTTATCGTCATTGACAGATACTGAAAATTTAATAAGTGGCGTTACTGATAGCCCAAGTATAAATTTAACTTTAACGAATAGTGTTCTTTCGGGTGATGTTACAATAAACACAGCAACAACTTATACTTTAAGTAGTGTTACTCCAGAGATTTTAAAACAAAACATTATTTCTGCAAGTCCGCAAGGCTTGGTTGCTTTATCGTGGTGTGAAATTGATGAGGCTAACAACGCATTGATATTTTCTAATACTAATGGCAAATCGTCGATGCCTTTAAGTGGTGTCGGACGTTATACTAATTTAGTTAATGCTTTCGAAGGACCTTTTCAAATTGATAAATTTGATGGCGAAACTGTTATTGACTTGACAGTTCAATCAGGAATAACTCCAAATCAACCTTATCGTGAAGTTGTCTTCAATAAATATGGCATAGCAACAAGTGGCGTTTCAGATAATTGGCAATTTAATCAAAGAGTTGAGGTTAATAATAATATAAGTTCCAAACAATTTTTCAATATAATCGGTAACGATATTATTGAAAATGCTAAGAATATCTCTGATGATGATATCGATGCGATTAATAATGTTAATTTTGGTAGTTATAACTTTAAAAGTGATGCTGTTGATATTAAACGTTATGGATTAATCGAATATTATAATCGTGGTGGCTATTTTAAATATTTATATACCCAAAATACAAATGGTTATAATAGCGTTGATATGATATCTTTATTAGCCTTAAAATTGCAAGCGCTTACCAAAAAAACGAATGATTTAGCAACATCTCTTTCAAGTAGAACTGACACGATAACAATTACTTTTAACCATGAAGAAGAAATAATATATTTCCCAATATCAGGAACAATTTCGTCTTTTAACTTTTATAATTTCCCAAATAATAGTAGCAGTGTTGACATGTACATTGGGAATAGTGCTACCGCAACAACGATAAATTATAATACGAGTGCAATGACAATCAATGCCGATTCTTTCCTTCGCTTTAGAATTGATTCTTCATTGGTTGTACCTGGTACTTTAAGATGTTTTTATTTCAATAAAACTTCTACTTATCAAATAAATTAATACGATAATGCCAAATTTTAACAATACAAGTTATACCACAAAAATGACTGTTAAGGAGCCATCCGTTGCCAATCGTTTGTTCAACAGTTATGCAGCAATGTATAATTTTGCTTCAGATACAAACGATACGGCAATTAACGGTCTTACATTTAAAATTGCTAATTCATCTAATGAATTTGAAAACGGCGAATATTATCTTGTGAGTGGGGCAGGAACAAATAATGTTGTTTTTAGACGTGTTTTAACTTCAAACACTTTAAAAGCGACAGCCCCATTATCATCAGTTACTAATGCAAGCGGTGTGACAATTCAGTTAAATGAAAATGAAGTCAATGACGGTGTATACAATCGTTTTCTTGTCGATAAGAATGGCGTTATTGTTTCTGGCGATGTTATTCAGCATGGCACTGTTAAATCAGCCACTACGGTTGATGATATTATTGATGTTGAAATAAATAATAAAGTTATCCAAGTAAGCCATAAGACAAAACCAAATCTCAATGGTGGTTTTGTAAAATTCAATACTGATGGATATGGTCATATTATTAGCACTTCTGCCGTAACTGCTTCGGATTTGCCATCGCATACGCATGATTATATTTCAAGTGTTACAACTGACAATGCCATTAATAAGACAGTTTCGAATAATGTTGTTACATTGGCGCATAAGACAAGCACACCTCAATCGTTAGGTTTAGTAAAAATACAGACTGATGCATTTGGGCATGTAATCAACTCAACAGATGCCGTCGGTACTGATTTACCGTCACATGTTCATTCGTTCAATGAAATTACAAATAAATCTTTATTGGTAAGTGGCTTGACCGATAGTAAAACTGTAAAATTCAGTTATAACAAACGTGTAAAGGCTGATGCTGTTATTGAAGACGCATTGTCATTTACCGTTACATCAACTACTGTTAATAATTTAAAGAAAAACTTAATCAAAGTCAATAATGACGGTTTGTATGCCGTAAGTTATTGTGACTTGGATTTGGGACGTAATATGCTTATCTTTGCAAATGCAAACGGAGTATCATCCCTTTCATTGTCTAATGTCGGAAGGGATATACCGTTAAGTGCTGCGACAAATTCACCAATACAATTATCTTTGCTAAACCATCAAATGACTTTTGATTTGGAAGAAAAACAAGATGTAACGCCAAATGGAAACTACAGTTTAATGAAATTTGACAAATATGGATTATTGTTAAGTGGTTCAAATGAACCGATTCCGATTAATTCAGAATTTAAGGTTTCCGATAATTTATTGGCAAGAACATTTGAAATTACTTGTGATGACGATTTAGTTGAAAACGTAAGTGAAATTACCGATGCTGATTTTGCCAAAGCATTAAATGTTGACGTGAAATGCTATAATTTCATTGATGATTTAATTGACAAAAAACGTTATGGAGTATTACCTAATGATTTAAGAGCAGCAGGATTGGCAAATTTAATCAATGTTGATTCTAATAATAATGAAAGTGTTGACATTATTTCATTTCTGTGCTTAAAGTCTGAATATTATAGCCGTTTGGTGAAAAAACAACGTGAACAGTTTGACCTAGCAAATTATCTGAGTTTTACTGTCAATTTTACATATGATAATTTATATAGTTTTTATACCCCCAAAAATTTAACAATTGTAAAATTTGCATTTTTTAATATATCTGAAGTTACTGCAACATATAGAAACAATCCAATGATAATTAACTCATCAGACCAAACTTTTGAAATGACGGCTAACAGTTATGCTAATTTCCAAATAGATTCAAGTTTGGTTGACGGAACGCCAAAAGCATTAGGAATTTATTATCACTATTAATAATTAATATATAATAT
>Ga0326512_10000878_pt1 | contig 25074 bp, 20 predicted proteins | sample 1_2617_0518_D_FD_203652 | JGI IMG/M metagenome (GOLD analysis project Ga0326512, IMG submission 203652) | Bovine rumen microbial communities from UC Davis, California, United States - 1_2617_0518 | ecosystem: Host-associated > Mammals > Digestive system > Stomach > Rumen | place: USA...
CGGTAAACATTAGCGATACGTTTTAGTGAATGCTTGTGGTTTGGTCACTACAAAGTTACTAAAAATATCGCTAATGTGCTAATAATTAAACAATTATTTTTAATAAATTTTCGTCGAACTCACGTTAAATAAGAATTATTGATTATCGGGAGCGTAGTAAAGAATGCATTATCTCTAATTCTCTTTCTATCGGCTATCATATAGTAGTAGCTATATTTACCGGTACACTTACTTGGTTTCGGAATCAAAGTCGTTATTTGTTGCTTACTGTAACCTTGTACTGTCGCATACCCAATCTTACCAGCACTTGCGCCAATACCAACAAAAATTAGACTTCCCGCAGGGCTAAGTTCAATACCTTCTTTTTCGACAACAGCTTTGCTAAGATGTCTCTCGGAACAATTTAGTTCACAATTCATCTCTGCGACATCAGAAGGGGTAAACCAGTTCACTAATTCACTTGAATCTAATCCTGTTTCAAAATCTTTTGGGGTAGTACCAGTACGTAAGCGAAAGATGTCTTTTATACGACATACTTTCCATCCTTTAGGTACATCCCCAATCCAATCTACCCCTGAAGGAACAAATTCTACATTTGGATTCAATCCTTTGGTGACAGCCTCTGTTATGACAGACTGCTTATAGTCCGTCAACTGTGCTATCATTTGTTCCTGCAATTCAATAAGGCCATCAATCTCCGCACACTTTTTATCCAAGTAGTCTGCAATACGCTGCTGTTCCTCAAAAGAGGGAACTGCTAATAGCATAGAGCGTAGTTCGTCATAGCTCAAAGTTAGTCGAATGCCAACACCCATTCCGTGAAAAATTTTCTGAAAGTCTAATGCTTTGAGATAGTAATTGTAGAATGAAGCATTAGCTCCATTTCGCGGACGAAGAACAATGTATGCAGAGGTGATAATCCCATCTTCACGTACCTTTGCGATACGTAACGATTTCAGGTCGTAATTCAGATTGAGACCGTTTACCACAATATCATCAGGAGAAACAACAGTATATTTCTCCAACAACTCACGGTCTTTGTCTGTTAACTCCTTACCGTTATTCGGCTTTTGTATGATTTCACCATACTTGAACTGTAATGCATTAACAGACCCCAAATCAGAATTGGATTTGCTGTTCTCCGCAAAATATATCGCAAGTGGTTGCATTTTCCAATCCATTGGAATCTGACCAATCCACTCTATGCCACTATCTTTATATTGTCTTGTCATACTGTTGTTTTTAATGCAAAAGACTCTCCATCATTTCACTTTCTTTCTGTTCAAGTTCCTTCAAAACTTGGAAGATCTCACTGCTTGGCTTCAGTGGAGTATAGCGATAGAACTCACGTGTGAAAGGTATCTCATATCCTATACGTGTTTTATCTTCATCCACATGGTAGTCTGGAGCGTATGGTGCAACGTTCTTTTCGAGGTACACAGCTTGATCTTCTTTCCAAGGAATAATCTCAGAATCAGCAAGGTCTGTATCCCACACGTAAGTACGTTCACGGGTATTGAACGGGTCATCATATACCTCTTCAACCGTCTCATCTTTGATTCCAAGGTGTTGGCGAATCTTTTTGACCTGTGTCTTTGTCGCTTTAAGAGCTGCTTCCTTCTTTATCTTCTGGAAAAAGTCACGGTCTATCATACGCTGGCCATCGAAATGCTCTCTATAAGCGTCAACGAACGATTGCAAGACATTACGGTCGGAATCAGACAAATTTACATTGTTGTCAGGCATTTGAGGATTCTCAAATACGAGTCGAAGCGGACGGTCAATGAAAATCTTACGGTACTTAAAATCGTCATTGTCTTTGACACGACTTTCAACTTGTATTTCTTCACCATCAGATGTTGTGGCCTTATAAACAAAATCATTGAAACCATGATATGCTTGCATGATGAGGTCACGGCAGAAGTCTGATATTTCCACACGCTTGTTGCCAAGAGGTTTACGACGTTTTTCAGAGCATTGGCTGGCATCAATTAACTGTACTTTGCCCTGACGCTCAGCACTCTTATTCTTTGTAACAACCCAAACGTAGGTCGCAATACCTGTGTTGTAGAATAGGTCTGTAGGCAACTGTACAATAGCTTCAAGCCAGTCATGGTCGAGTAAGTAACCACGTATGTTACTTTCACCGCTACCTGCATCACCCTTAAATAATGAAGAACCATTTTGAATGATAGCCATTCGACCTTCATCCTTCAACTTAGCGACGCCGTTTAATAAGAATAACATCTGTCCGTCACCAATCGATGGTAATCCGGGTTCAAATCGACCTGCACCACCCAATTTGAACTCTTCTTCAACCTTCTGGCGAGAAGGTTTCCATTCAATGCCGAATGGAGGATTAGATATAATATAGTCAAACTTGTAACCAGAGAACTGGTCATCGCCCAAGGTATCACCTTGACGCATATTATCGGCGTTACCTCCTCGAATCAGAGTGTCAGCTTTGGCAATGGCAAATGTCTGGTTGTTGAGCTCCTGACCATAGCTTGTAATTTCAGCGTCAGGGTCAATCTGCTTGAAACGGTCGTGGAGACAAGACAGCATCTGACTTGTTCCCATCGTCATATCATAGTCGGTAGCTATAATACCTTCTTCTTCCAGTCTTGCTTCATCATCGCCAATCAGCAACTCCGCCATCAGGTTAATGATGTCACGAGCTGTAAAGTGTGCTCCGGCCTGTTCATCGTAGCTCTCAGAGAACTTGCGAACAAGTTCCTCAAATATGTAACCCATATCGACGCTTGAAACCTTGTCGGCACCAAGGTAGGCTTTTGTTGTACAGAACTCCTTGATGACAAGATAGAGCAGTCCATTATCGGCCATCTTATCAATCTCCTTCTGGAACTCCATACGGTGAATGATGTCAATGACATTCTCTGAGAAATGGTTCAGGTATGACTCGAAGTTGTCTTTAATATTATCAGCATCAGCCAACAGTGTTTCAAAGGTGAAACGGCTCAGGTTATAAAACTTCTGTCCGGCAGCACGTTCCAAGAAACCTCGCTTCATTTCAATCTTCTTCTCGTCCAGCTCCTTATTGGTCTCTAATACCTTTTCACGAGTTGGTGCCAGTGTGTCTTCAAATCGTTTGATGACACACATTGGTAGAATTACATTACCATACTCGTGGGGCTTATACACGCCCACCAATTTATCAGCTATAGCCCAAATAAGGTTAGCTTTCTCTTGAACATTGACCGTAGTCTGCTGTTGTTTTGCGTCTATACTCATATCAATTATACTTAACTATTTAATGGCAAAATTAGAATGCTATTGTGCAGTCTATTTGCACTGATAAATTATTTTCTTATCTTATTTTATTTGATTTTTGACTTAATTCTAAAGCCAAATTGCTCACTATTAAGTCAATTTTATCTTTTGACTCTGGATTTGTGGGCAATTGCGACATCCACATTATGACATTCATAAGTTCAAAGATTGTGGATGAAACTAAAAATGGAGCAATCCCATCTTTCACGGCTTGGTCTGTTATCTGTCTATGAGACCCTTCGTTCGCCAAAGTAACTAATGAGAACAAGTTGCGTTGAATATAAACAGGTATGAATTCGTTCAATTTAGGATTACCTAAGAAACGACTGCAATCATTTAGATTCGTTCCATTGAATGGTGTTGCCAAAAGCCCATAATCACTAATGACTTGCATTATCCAATCAAGCACCTTCCTAATTTTATTGAAAACATCAGCATTGTTGAACTCTCGATTCTCGTGAATCTTGATAATGCTGAGCATTTCCTCATAAATAGGCGATTGTAGTTTACCAAACAACTCTGGATATTTGTTAGCTATCTGCCTGTTGGGGGTATCTTCAATAGTTTTGATGATGTCTTGACATAGTTTCTCGTCATCAGTGTTCTTCTCATAAAAATGAGGAAAGAACGATTTGAACATTTCATCACTTAGCAAGTCTGGTTGACCTGTTGATATAAAATATGGCAGGTCACTAAATTGCTCCTTGATTCTCATGACGGCTTTCTGAAGGCTACTAACATTAGCTACTTCCTGTTCACTCTCGTCAAGAACCTTAGCATCAAGAATAACTGCTTCATAGAAGTCTGGATGCTTGGCGTAATCGTCAAGACCTTCCTTTTGGGTCTTAAATGGATGAAGCTCCATCTGATATTCAAACAGACAGTGCTTCTTGAACGAGGTCATAGAATCCCATTCATCATCAATCCATAATATGTGATATTTACTATTCATTGTCTCGATAAATAGGTAAGAATACTCTTACGGTCGTTAAACTTTCATTATCAGATGTCTCACTGAATATATCATAATCTCCACCATAGTGCTCTGTGATAGATCGTACAATATAACCACCTTCGCCTGTACCTGCCGTTGCTCCTGCTTTTTCTCCCTTAAGTCCATAGCGCAACTTATCTAAACCTTTAGGAAGAGGATTGCCATTGTTCACAAAATCTATCTGGAACATATCACGTTCTTGGTCAACTGTCAGTTGGATGTCAATACTGTAATCATTACGCGATGGATCCGTAAAACCATGCCTAATAGCATTGAACACAATATTGTCACAAAGACGTTTCAAATCGTCTATTGCTATATAGACGTTAATACCTTCCACATAATCAGGGCAAGCTGCAATATATTCCTTCACTCCTTTACTGAAGTCAAAATTCATATATATATCAGGAATATTGAACCCGTAATTAGCCAGAGCCTTGTAATCAGTGTCAAAGTCAACAGAATAATTGTCACCATCAAAATAGTTCTCCATGAGAAATCTGTCAATATTGACAACCTCTGGTTTACCGAATTTCGACTCTCTTGTGAAGATAGAGAGTAGTTCGGAAAGGGACTCAATGGCTTTTTCCTGATTGAGAACTTCTTCCCTCATACCCCCAAGGAACTCTTCTTCAGAAAATTGATCCTTGTGAGTTAAGTAATACCACAAATTCTTTCTTGCACTTGAAAGCTGGCGCAAGTGTGGCATCATATCATGCTTACGAGAGCGAATCTCGTTTGAAAAATCAGCAATTCTTCTATCAAGAACTTCCTCTAAATGAAGAGCCTTTACCTGCTCCAACATAGCAGCATGTCGAGCTTCCTGATAAGTAGAACGCTGTTGCTCCAAACTTGGGTATGCAATTTGCTGACGAAGCAATCGGGTCTTGGAAATATGTGGTGCCCCCATTCCAATAGTCGGAATATCGGTTTTGGCCAAAACCATACATAAATATTCCGCGTCTATTCCTTCATTTGGAATCGCAACCAGTATGTTCTGATTTACAAAAACTGGCTTATCAGCAGAAGCTTTCACTATAGAAGGCTTCAAAGTGCGAATAGTAGAAAGAAGGACTGCGTCTTCTGTTACCATCGCACATCCACGAAGAGCCTCTTTTCTATCAATAGCTTCAACATCAACATAAGGACGTGTCCAGTCATCAGAAAGATCTGAAATATGAATCACATTTCCAGAATGGTAGTCTGTAGAGCGTTTAACATCAGGGAAATGTATAATATCCTCAATTCGAGCAAGAGTATAACCATCGGGGCAATCAACTTCTTTCTGATTCAGATAATCTGCTACATTCCATGAAAAATCATTCTCTTCAATCTGCTCAAATGATATTGTAGCAGAAACCTTGTCAGTGTCCTTATGATAGACATTCATTATGTCACCAATACTTAGATAGTTCTTATATTGGTGATTAGTAAAGAGGTCAGAAGCATCTATCATCCTAACCCCATCTTTATGAAGAGATTTCTTTCTCAACACAAGGCATACAACTGGAATGTTGGTAGAAGCCAACAAATTCTTAGGCAACAGAATAATCGTGTCAACAAAACGATTCTTGGTTGCCCATTCACGCATACGAGCTTTCTCTCCCACTGACCATAATACTGAAGGAGAAACAAACGTAATGCAACATCCGTCAGGAGTCGTACTTCCCACAAATCGCGAAATAGCTACATTCTCCATTTCTTCCGGACTATTTGAACGGACAAAAGAAGATGGCTGCTTCATCTGAATCTTTGCATTGAACGGCGGCATTGCAACAATCGCATCATACTGCTTGGAAGTCCACGATTCGATGTTGCGATTACTATACGATATTTTATCAGTATAGCCCGAAAGTTCAACTCGAAGCATACCTAATGCCCATACATCACGATTAATTTCACAGGCATCCATAGCGACATACCGTTCCATATCCGTTGCAAGACGCATTATTCCACCAAAGGGATTGAAAATCTTATTATCTCCCTTTAGAAGAAAAGCATCAACAAGGGTGGCAAAGGTTTCTGGGGCAGAAAACAATGAAAACAGCTTATTCTTAGCCGTTAGTTCTTCGAGGAAATAATCATACCAGCGAAGATATTCACCCTCGCTAAATTCAGACACTTTGATCATTCCTATGACAGCATCAAATTTCTCCAAAGGTGTTATACTCTTTACCTCCTCAATAATTCCAAGGACAAGAGAGAGTATATCATCCGACATCTTGACGTTGCCAACATTCAATAAAGATGTATGTAGATTATTACGACCGACATTCTCAAATGCTTCATGTTTTCTTAAAACGAGCAGAACCCCCACGAACTTAGCAACCATATATGGGTTCAACGCATTACCATATATGCTTGACATCTGGCGCAAAATGCCATTCATCAAATACTCGTTCTCGTGATTAACCGCTGTGCTTTGTCTCATTTGCAACATAAATTAGAGTGAAACTTTCAAATATCGGGTGCAAAGTTAAACGTCTTCTGTGCAGTCTAATTGCACAGGAAAATATTTTTTGTAATTTTCCTTGATTTTTTCAGAAAAACATTGTCTATAGCTCTCTGGAGAAAGTATTTCCACCTGCGGACCGAAAGAAAAGAGAAGTGCTTCCAGCTCTCGGTTAGGTCGCACATTGATTTCAATAATGCTATCATCTTCACTAACGACTTCCTGGGAGGAATGAATTGGTTTAGAAACAACGTATGGAAAACGCTTCTTGTCGAATCTCAAGCGAATTGTCTGACGTTCTATCTCTGCATTTGGCACAGTTACGCCAACTATGTCATCGAAATAGGTATTGAAGTCAATATCTTTATTCTCCCGAAAAGGGTAATCGGTTAGTTTTATTTCTTCTATACGGTCAAGTGCCATGTTAGAAAGGGAATCATATTTCTCATTCCACCCGAACAAGAACCATCGATTATTGTATTGCTTCAAATAGTATGGGTATATCGTCCAAAGTTCCTCTTTTCCTTCAAAATTCTTGTATCTTATCGAAAGTGTCTGTTTGTTAGATGCGGCATCTATAAGGGTGGAAAGATGCTCAATGCCTTTAAGCCCAACATTCTGTTCAAAACTCAGAACATTGTCACTATGCGATTTTAGCCCGAAACGATATTCAAGATTAGATATTACATCTTCCAGCCATTCTGTTGATGGGAGACCTCTGTAGCGACTAATCGTGAGGATAGTCGTTTTCAATTGGGATATTTCATCAGCTGTGAGTTCCTGGTTGTTGATAGAAAAGTCCTTATACTTATATCTATAGTACACCTTTTTCCCATCCTTATGCCTTTCCAACGGAATGCTCCAACCTTGTTCACTTTCCATGAAGGTTATATCCTCAAACACCGTGCGGCGGCTCACACTGTCATGCCCGGTATATTCTATCAATGCTTCGGCGCAGGCATCAATTAGGTCATCGATGTAGTATCGATGTCTAAAGTCACTGAAACACTTGTCCAATGCTTGATACCTTATGGTGGCATTTTTATTTAGTGGCATATCGCTATTCTGTTATCAGTTCTCTTTTCTCACAGCCCAACAGTTCAGCAATCCTATCCAATGTAGGCAGGGTAGGTTGAGTGATGTTACTACACCACTTAGATACCGTCACAGCAGTCACTCCCAACTGTTCAGCAAGCCAAACACCAGTCTTGTCTTTCTCAACTAATACTAGTTTTAGGCGATTTAATTTCTTCTTATCCATGTTTAATAACTTAAATTCTGATGCAAATATAGCCATAAAAGTTGATATAAAAGTTCATTTCATCTTAAAACTTATTAAAAAGCGGGTTTTAAGGTATGTTTTAGTGTTAGAAAAGAGGATTTATTGGAGATTTTTGATTATATTTGCAAACCAAATAGAGAGTATTACACATTATTATATATAATAAGGGGTGAAAATTATTAGTTTATACATCATCGCTGCAACGGCAACAATTCTGCTTTTCACAGGATTAAACTTACATAAGATACGGGGTTATATAATCTTCGACCGTATTGACATTCATTGTGAGATACAGGCAGTTCCCTTTGCGCAACTCTCGCAGATGCAACCTGGTGAACCAAGTCAGATGATTCGTGAGCGTGTCATGAAGGCTCGCCAGATCCAGACGGAGCGTTTTAGCTCCCTCCCTAAACAGGTCGGGGCGGCGAAGGTCTATTGCAATGCACAGATGACTGAACGTATGCTCCATGAGTTCGCAGAACCTGATGCTGCCTCTATGGATATGCTGCGCATGGCGATGGAGCGTCTTAAACTCTCAGCCCGTGCTTACAGCCGTATTCTGAAAGTCGCTCGTACCATTGCCGATCTTGAGGGCTCCGAGAACGTGCTGACTCAACATATTGCCGAGGCCATCGGCTACAGAAGCTTAGACAGAGGTGACTGGGCAGAGAGAGGAGTATAAAAAGTATCATTATTGTATTGTTTATCATGAAGAAATAAAACGATGGACATAGATAGTGAATAATTCCAAAACTGCAACATTGTGAACTGATTCCTTTGCTATGCCGAATATTATTACTACCTTTGCATCATAGATCACTCCTTTAATGATGCTAAGAAGAAAGAGATGACAAAGAATTGGATAATGGTGTTTAGCTGTTGGCTCTTAACCATAGGATGTGGAGCACAGCGTCCTACGAAAGTGGAATGTGACATGGGACAGGCAATAGCATACGAGAGGGAATATACGAAAGAGGATAGTGCCTTGGTGGTGAAACTGCTGGATGAGGCGAAGACCAAGCGAGGCAAGGAGAACCGCATGATGTATTTTGGCAAGAAATTCTTGGGACTTCCTTATGTGGGGAGTACTTTGGAGAATGGAGACTATGAGCATCTGATTGTCAATCTCCATGGACTTGACTGTACGACATTTGTAGAGACAGTACTGGCTCTCGCCTTATGTGACAAGGACGATACCCGTACTTTTGATGATTATTGCAACAACCTGGTGAAGATTCGCTATCGGAATGGCGAGATGACAGACTATACCTCACGTCTTCACTATTTCACTTGGTGGGGAGACGATAATGTGAAACTGGGTCTTGTGAAGGATATCGGGTTGATGGACGCTCCTTTTATGGGCATACAGAAAGTGCATGTCAATTATATGTCAACACATCCTCAGTTGTATAAGCAATTGAAGAACCACCCGGAGTTTGTGCCTGTCATTAAGAAGTACGAGGATGAGACAGAAGGCAAGGAATATCCCTTTATCCTCAAGCAAGACCTCAACTGGCATCCGTCGACGCCATTGGCGATGGTTCGTGATGGTGACATTGTTGCCATGCTGACTGACAAAGATGGTCTGGACACCCGTCATATTGGTATCGTCTTCTGGCAGCAAGGTAAGTTACACCTGCTCCATGCCTCTAGTCTCTACAAAAAGGTGCTGATGAGCAAGGAGACGTTTTATGAGTATGAAAAGAAACAACCGAAACATACAGGTATCAGAGTGTGGAGAATGGTGGAATGAGAAAGATTACAGATATCAAGGAATTGCGGGAAATACAGATGGGCATCCTCGATGATGTGCATCGCTTCTGTGAGGAACAGGGATTGCGCTATTCGCTGTCAAGTGGTACACTGATTGGTGCCGTGCGTCATCAAGGGTATATCCCTTGGGACGATGATATCGATATCTATATGCTCAGAAGTGACTATGAGCGCTTCCTCAAGTCTTATCACGATCAAAATGGGCACTATCGGGTACTGAATCCCAAGAAAGAGAAACACTACTATTATACTTTCGCCAAAGTCGTCGACCAGCGCACGAAGATGGTAGAGAAGGAGACAGAAGGTTATGAGATAGGAGTGTATATTGACGTGTTCCCCGTTGACTATGTGCCAGATGATATGAAAGAGCGTGAGCGTATCTTCCGACTTAAGAAACTACTCTATAAGATCCGTCGATGCAAGATATCGCAGTCGAACCCGCTGCACTCTCGTTTGGCTTATTTGTGCTATCGTCACCTGCCCATCTCCGTGGGGATGCTGAACCATTGGATTGGCAAGTTGATAATCCAGCATAAACCGACAGACACCTTATGCCACATGACAGAGGCAGGACCGCTCACCCCTAAAGGTTGTTTTCCTGCGGCTGACATGAAAAAGATGATGGATATGAAGTTTGAGGAACGTGTCTATAAGGTAATGATTGGTTATGATGACTATCTCAGACGTACTTATGGTAACTATATGAAACTACCGCCCGAAGACCAGCGGACGACACACCAGTTTGAAGCGTATTGGCTATGAAGATCTGTATCTGCGGAGGAGGTAACCTCGGACATGTCATCACGGGGTTTGTGGCAGCGAAGAAGGATTACGAGGTCAGTCTGTTGACACGTCGTCCTGAACAATGGAACAAGACGTTGCACATCTATACACCAGATGGCAAGACCATTGAGGGAACGCTACAACAGATTACTTCCAATGCGGCAGAAGTTATTCCACAAGCAGATATTGTACTTCTTTGTCTTCCTGGTTATGGCATCGTTGATTCTTTACAAATAATTCTCCCTTACTTGAAACCTCAGACTCCTGTGGGCAGTATTGTCAGCAGTACGGGTTTCTTCTTTGAGGCGATGAAAATACTGCCAGAGACGGTGCCCTTATTCGGTTTTCAGCGCGTTCCCTTTATTGCCCGTGTAGAGGACTATGGTAAGTCTGCTCACCTGTTAGGTTATAAGCCGTCACTGAGTATGGCAGTAGAGCGAGGTGATGGTGCTGTTTTGGCAAGAATTATTGAGGAGATGCTTGATACGCCTGTTCAGTTGCTTGCCAACTATTACGAGGCAAGTCTCACCAATAGTAACCCATTGTTGCACACCTCTCGACTGTATAGTATGTGGCATGACTGGCATGAAGGAGTCGTCTATCCTGTACAACCCCAATTCTATAGTGACTGGACGGACGAAGCCTCCCAATTGTTGATAGATATGGATGCTGAATTCTTTCGCTTGTTGGAAGTACTGCCCGTCACCCCTGGCAATATCCCTACTGTCTTAGATTATTATGAGAGTACGGATGCTGCTTCGTTGACACGTAAGTTGCATAGTATCGAAGCCTTCAAAGGTCTCCTTTCACCCATGAAGAAAGTAGGAGACGGTTTTATTCCTGACTTCCAGAGTCGTTATTTCACAGAAGATTTTCCTTATGGTCTTGCTATCATCCATCGCTTGATGCAAGAACATCATATCGATGGTCCTCATATCCAACAAGTCTACGATTGGGGCAGTTCCCTTAGTGCTTGAATCAAACGACTGTTATCTTCATGGTTGCGGACGGCAATACGCATATACTGTTTGTGGGGGTCAAGACCTGGTTTACCACTACAATCCCGAGTCAGGATATTATGCTTCTTGAGCATATAGATGACAATCTCACTGGCAGTATAGGGAGGCAAGACTTCACAAAGGAAATAGTTAGCCTGTGAGGGCATGATACGGAAGAAAGGGATGGTGTCCAACTGACATCCGAAATCGTCACGCTCTGCCACGAACTTGGCACAGGCGCGCTGGTAGTCTTTCTCGTATTTATTGTAAATCTGCATGTAGAACTCTGCGAACGAATTGAGGTTCCAGATGCTCACCTCTTTCTTGATGGTGGCTATCAGCCCCTTGTCTGCGGAAGCGAGGATACCCAGACGCAATCCTGGTACTCCAAAACTCTTTGAGATACTCTTCATCACAACCATGTGGGGATAGTCCTCTAATGTCGTATCGCTGAGCAGGGAGTTGGTGGCATAATCCGTGCTGAAATCAACGAAGCTCTCATCGACAACCAAGCGGATATGGTTGTCCTCGCACCACTGGGCAAGGCGCAGCACGTCCGTCTTGGGGATGAAGTTGCCAGAGGGGTTGTCAGGGTTGATGAGCATCAACTGCTGGATGCCTTTATCACCAAAGAAAGCCATCAGATCGTTTGCCGTATAGCGATAGTCATCATTTCGTGGCACGTAGGTCACCTGTTGCTCCTTATCATAGCGGTTAGGATATTCCTCAAAGGTAGGACGGATGAAACCGACCTTGTGAGTTGACTGTTCCATCAGTATCTTGATGAGCTCAGCGGCACCGTTACCAGGAACAATATAATCCTCGCTCACTCCAAAGCACTTGCTGGCAATGAGGGTGTTGACCTTCATACCCGATGGATACTCCGTGAGTAGGATGTCGAAGTTAGCGCGTAGCTCGTCTTTCATCCGCTGACTGGGGAAATAGGGATTTACCAGATAGCAGAAATCTAACATCTGTGGAAAGCGCCAGAAACCGCCATAGCGTCCGTAGTATTTACGTAGCACGTCTTTCTCGTCAGCAAACAAAGCCTCGGCAATATCCAAGTCTTGCTTGTCGTCTATCTCATACCATTTCTCATTTCCGATAGGTAGTGCCTTCAACTCATGTCCGCTCAGGAGGGAGATGATGCGCAGCACATTTTCATAGTACTCATTCAGTCCAACAGCCTTGGTATAGGCATCAAGGAAAGGAACATATTTCTCTCTCAGGAACTGTTGGTCGAACTTATAGACATTGACAGTCTTATAGTAGGAAGAGACGTCATTGTAGTCGAAGGCGTCTTTAGAGATGAAGTTGACGATATTGTCATCGGCGTCGATGCGGACCATCGTACCATCCATCCATGTCTCGTATTTGGCAACGAGGGCAAGGTTAGGGTAGGGGTTCTCCAGTATCATCTCAAAGAGACGGTCGCTGAGGATGAGGTCACTCTCGATGAGCAGGGTGTCATCCTCCTGTAATTGGTCTTTTACCAGTGACAATGAGTAGATATTGTTTGTCTTGTCGTAGATGGGATTCTCAACAAACTCTACTTTTAGCCCCTTCTTTTGGGAGGGGAACAGGGGGAGGCTCTCTATATGCTCACGGAGCTCTTTCCCCTTATAACCAGTAACGATGATGACCCGCTGGAGTTGTAACTTTGATAACTGTCCCAATACCCGGTCAATCAGTCGCACCCCATTCACAGGAACCATACATTTCGTCTGGTTCTTCGTGTATTCTCCGAGTCTGCGACCCATACCAGCCGCCAAGATAATCGCCTGCATCTCTTATTGCTTTAGAAGATTATCCAGCTTGATTGTCGTCTTGGGGTTTTTCCTTGCCATGGACGCTCTTTACCTTCATGCCGAGTTTGTTGGGAAGACAGGCGTTGAGAACGATACCTACGAGGGCAGAGAGAGCCAGTCCGGAGAAGTGGATGGGACCGATGTTCACATTATCCTCAGCACCATATTTCACACCAATGGCAATGACTAGGATCAAGGCTGCCACAAACACATTACGTGACGAGCTGAAATCTACGCCCGCCTCAACCAGGTTGCGTACACCGACAGCAGATATCATACCATAGAGAATGAGACTGACACCACCAATGGTGGCAGCAGGCATCAGACCTATCAAGCAGGCGAACTTAGGACAGAAGGAAAGAAGTATTGCCAAGATGGCAGCCAGTCGGATGACGGCAGGGTCAAAGACTTTGGTGAGGTTCAGTACACCAGTATTCTCTCCGTATGTCGTGTTAGCCGGTGCTCCGAAGAGAGATGCCAGTGCGGTGGCAAGACCGTCGCCCATCAGGGTACGGTGCAGACCGGGTTCTTTTAGAAAGTCCTTGCCTACAGTAGAGGAGATGGCACACATATCACCAATGTGCTCCATAATGGTGGCAATGGCTATGGGCATAATGGCAATAATGGTGGAGATAAGAAAGGTGGTGTCCATATGATCGAGGACAGCCAATACGGTCTGTTCTCTGCTGACGGGCAAGCCGACCCATGCTGCTTCGTGTAATGCCGAGAAGTCTACTTCACCAGTTACCGCAGCCACGATATAGCTGACTAGCACACCAAGGAGGATAGGGATAATCTTAATGATGCCCTTGCCCCATATGCTAGTGCAGATAACAGTCAGGATGGCAACAAGTGCCAGTGTCCAGTTGGTGGTACAGTTGTGTATGGCACTACCCGACAGGACGAGTCCGATGGCGATGATCATAGGACCTGTCACTACTGGTGGGAAGTAGCGCATAATCTTATCGATGCCGAAAGTCTTGATGAAACCAGCTATGATAAAATAGCACATGCCTGCAAAGAAGACACCTATGCATGCGTAACTCAAAGCCAAGGTCTCTGTCATACCTTGTTCGACACCCAGTGTCTTGACAGAGAGATAGCCTCCGATGAAGGCAAACGAGGAACCTAAGAATGCGGGTACCTTCAACTTGGTGATGCAGTGGAACACTAAAGTTCCGATACCGGCAAACAGCAGGGTTGTCGACACAGACAGACCAGTGAGTACAGGTACCAGGATAGTGGCACCAAACATGGCGAAAAGGTGTTGTATACCTAAGATGGTATACTTAGGCAGGCCTAGCTGCCTGGCATCTGTGATGCCTTCTTTGGGAGTAATCGTTATCATGGGTAATTTTTTTATTCTTTATCCTACTTGACTTCCAGGTTTCACATCTTTCGACGTGGTCACTACGCTGAGGCTCTCGTCAAAGTCGACGGCAGAGAGGATCATACCCTGACTCTCGATACCCATCATCTGACGGGGGGCAAAGTTAGCAACGAAGAGGATGCGCTTGCCTACCAGAACAGAGGGATCCTCATAGAAGGCGGCAATACCGCTGAGGATGGTGCGATCGGTACCAGTGCCGTCGTCAATAGTGAACTGCAAGAGTTTTTTCGACTTCTTCACCTTCTCACAAGCCTTAATCAATCCTACACGGATATCAAGTTTCTCAAAGTCCTCGAAAGAAACGGTATCCTTGATGGGCGCAGCCTGATGGGTGGCAGCCTCGTTAGCCTTTTTGGTAGCCTCTAGTTTGTCGAGTTGCTTCTGAATGGTCTCGTCCTCAATTTTCTCGAAGAGCAGAGCAGGCTCTCCTAACTGATGACCAGCTTTTAACAACTTAGTGCTGCCTAACTGCTCCCACTCGAAATTCTCAAGATGGAGCATCTCACGTAGTTTCTTGCTTGAGAACGGCAGAAACGGCTCGAATGCGATAGCGAGGTTGGCAGTGAGTTGCAGACAGATGTTCAGAATTGTCTCACAACGCTTTGGGTCAGTCTTCCATACCTTCCACGGCTCACATTCCGTGATATAACGGTTGCCGATACGGGCAAGGTTCATCGCCTCAAACTGGGCATCGCGGAACTTAAACTGGTTGAGATTATCTTCTATTTTACTTTTTACATTTTTAAATTCCTCAATTGCCTGACGATCAACGTCAAGCCACTCGCCACAGGCAGGAACGACACCGTTCCAGTACTTCTTGGTGAGTTGTAAGGCACGGTTCACAAAGTTGCCATAGACAGCTACAAGCTCGTTGTTGTTACGGTCCTGGAAATCTTTCCATGTAAAGTTGTTGTCTTTGGTCTCTGGGGCATTTGCCGTCAACACATAACGTAGCACATCCTGTTTGCCGGGCATGTCCACGAGGTATTCATGCAACCACACCGCCCAGTTGCGGGAAGTGGATATCTTGTCGTTCTCCAGGTTCAGGAACTCATTGGCAGGCACATTGTCTGGCAGGATATATTTGCCGTGTGCCTTCATCATGGTGGGGAAGATGATACAGTGGAACACGATATTGTCTTTGCCGATGAAGTGTACCAGACGGGTATCCTCATCCTGCCACCATTTCTCCCAGTTGCCCCACTTCTCAGGCTCTTTCTCGCAGAGCTCAACAGTATTGGAGACATAACCGATGGGGGCGTCAAACCAGACATAAAGTACTTTTCCTTCTGCTCCCTCAATGGGTACAGGAATACCCCAGTCCAAGTCACGTGTCATCGCACGGGGCTGCAGGTCCATGTCAAGCCAACTCTTACACTGTCCATAGACATTCGGACGCCATTCTTTATGCTCCTCAAGGATCCACTGCTTCAACCACTCCTGATACTCGTTCAGGGGCAGATACCAGTTCTTGGTCTCCTTCAGCACAGGGGTAGAACCACTGATGGTCGATTTGGGGTTGATGAGTTCCGTAGGACTCAGGTCACGACCACATTTCTCACACTGGTCACCATAGGCTCCCTCGTTATGGCAATGGGGGCACTCACCAGTCACATAACGGTCGGCAAGGAACTGCTTGGCTTCCTCGTCATAGAGTTGTGCTGTGGTCTCCTCCACCAGTTTACCCTCGTCATAGAGCTTACGGAACCACTCGGCTGCAAACTTATGATGGGTCTCTGAGGTGGTACGGCTGTAGATATCGAACGAGATACCGAACTCCTTGAAAGAGTCCTTGATCATCTTATGATAGCGGTCTACCACATCCTGTGGGGTGATACCCTCTTTGCGGGCGCGGACGGTAATGGGTACACCATGCTCGTCGGAACCACCGATAAACAGCACGTCTTCTTTCTTCAGTCTCAAGTATCTTACGTAGATGTCGGCAGGCACATACACACCTGCCAAGTGACCGATATGCACACCACCATTGGCATAGGGCAGTGCCGAGGTCACAGTCGTTCTCTTGAATTTTTTTTCTGCCATTCTTTCCTTATTTATTATATTTGAGTGCAAAGGTACGATTAAGTGAGCAAAATGCCAAATTTATTTGAGGATTTTCGAACGTGAGTACTTTCGACTGAAAGTCAAAGGTACGATTAAGTGAGCAAAAAGCCAAATTTATTTGAGGATTTTCGAACGTGAGTACTTTCGACTGAAAGTCAAAGGTACAAAATAATTAAGAATTGACCATTGAGAATTGATAATTATTTGTAATTTTGCAGTCATGGAGAAAGAAGAGAAATACAAATTGCTGACCGCTCAGGTCAAATCCTTGATACAAGGAGAGACGGATACTGTCTCTGTGATGGCGAATATCAGTGCAGCCATCCATGAGGAGATGGGCTTTTTCTGGACAGGTTTTTATGTTGTAAAAGAAAAGGAGAACGGGGAGGGAAAGGAGTTGCGTCTGGGTCCTTTTCAGGGCAGTGTCGCTTGTATGCATATCCCCTTCGGTCGTGGTGTCTGTGGAACGGCATGGCAGCGTCAGGAAACAATCATCGTCCCTGATGTGGAGGAGTTTCCTGGTCATATCGCCTGCAGCAGTCTCTCCCGTTCGGAGATTGTCGTCCCCGTCTTTAATGTATCGAATGAGGTGGTGGCAGTTCTTGATATCGATAGTCGTGACCTCAACACTTTTGATGAAATCGATAAAAAATGGCTGGAAGAGATCGTGAAATTACTCACAAAATAAAAAAGAGGTCTTTATGACCTCTCTTTTGTGATCCGTTTGGGGCTCGAACCCAAGACCCCAACATTAAAAGTGTTGTGCTCTACCAACTGAGCTAACGGATCAACCTGTTATGCTTGAAAGCGGGTGCAAAATTACATATAAAAAATGAATCTGCCAAATTTCTTGGGATGTTTTTTCTATTAGTGCTCATGGAGGTGCCATACACTCATCACTTTACGACGGATGGCAAAGTAGTTGAGGAGGGCTACTAACAGATAGAGTCCGACACCCGTGAGAAGGGCAGGGATGAGGCTTGCGGCACTATAACTGGGATAGAGTTGTCCGAAGAGCGGGAGGTAATATCCGCGCAATAGCAAGACGATGACGATGGATGACACAAGAACCAGTGTGTTGAGACAGATCGTCAGCAAGTGATAAGGACGTGCCACAGCCTGTGGGGAGTAGCCTATCAGCAAGAGATTGTCAATCTTCTCCGTGTTTTTCTGCAGCAGCAGGAAGATGCTGAGCAGGAGGACGTAGAAGGCGAGCGCACTGATGATGAGTCCTATGGCGAGGACGATACTGATGATGATACGCAGGAAATGTGCCGTACGTGCCGTTTCAGTATCATTCGCCTCTGTCTCATAACCTTTTGTGGCGAGGAACTCGGCAATCTTCTCGTCAGCGGGATTGCTGACGGCGACGATGAGTCGTGAGGGCTTAGCCTCCCGGTCAGGAGAGAGGGTGGCATTCATCTCGTCCATGAATTTCTGTGGGACGAGGATGGTGTTGAGTCTCTTGGAGAACGCCACGACATGACCTGTCAACTCCTTGCTTCCTGCTGTGCCACGAAGGTGGAAGTGTATCTTCGCCATCGACACAAGGTCTTCGGAGAGGACGGGTAGCCCCTGACTGCTGGCAAAGCCGAAATTATAAAGGTTGAGATAGTTGCGGGGCAGTACGATAGGAATCTCATTTCTGCCGGGCTCCCATTTCCAACGGTAGAGGTCGATATCCATGAAGTCATCAGGTACTGCCTCGAAGAACATCTCCGTAGAGAACTGAACCCCCATTCGTTCACTGCCAATGGTGGCGACGACGCTGAAAAGGGAGGGAGTGAAAGACCCCACATTGCTGACAAAAGGTTGCTTACGCACTTCCTCAATATCCTTTGTCGAGAAGGTAGGAGCCTTACCAGTCAGTGTGCGCATCGTACTCACATGCTTAGCCATCACCATCTGTCCCGGTTTCATGAAACTGTCGCTACCCGTGAACATCGGGATGACATCGGTCGCAAACTGGATGGCAGCCAGGACGATGGTCATACCACAGAGGTTGGCGAGCACGAAGCCCGCCAACTGTCCTGCGTTAAGATGTCGGCTTAAAAGCCTGTAAAGTAACTTATTCAAAGGATTAGAACTGTTTTGCTATCAGGTCTATGAGGTATTCGACAGGATCCTTGTCGGCATCCTTCATCTTCAGAATGAGCTCACCAGCAGTATCACTGGTGTCAAAGAACTCAACAGTCTTGATATGGTCGCTTGCCATCTGTGCGGCACTAGCAGCATCGTTGTTAACCTTTCCAGCCAGGTTGCTGATCAGAGCGACATCAAGGTATACATAAACACGGCGTCCACTGATAACACCCTTGTCGAAACCGTCCTTCACCTCGGTGAAAGCAGCATTCTCACCAACGGCTACATAGGTAGCACCATCCTTGAAACCGAAGTCCAGGCCCTTCTCAGGATTGAGACCTTGCTCCTTAGCCATATCGGCAATGCTGGCATCCTTCGTCTTTAGGTAAGCTCCAACCTCAGGCAGTTCACCTTTGAACTCTCCCACACCAATAGCGAAGTCGCCATCGATAGCCTCCAGGATCTTCTTGATCATGTCCTTCTGGTTCTCTATGCCTGCCTGACTGAAGACACCATTCTTGTCAAACATTTCAAATACTTTCTTACCATTGATGTTAGCATACATCATAAAGGCACCCTTCGGGAGATATTTCAGGTAGTCACCACTGATCTTGCCGCACATATCGGTAGAACTTTTGATGTAGTTCTTCCAAGCGTCAGACTTAGCGATGCACTCAAAGGAGAACTTAGCCTCACCTTTGTCGGTGGAAAGACCGAGAAGGAGACTGAGGTCTTTCAGTTCAGCACCCTCTGGCAGCATCTTCTTAGAGTTGGCATCTACCTGGTCCTCAAGGGCTTCCATAGGAATCAGAGCCTTGATGAAGCCCTTGGAATCAATGAGCTTGGCGAAATCGTCGCTCTCAGCCATCGTGTCCTTGGTGTCGTCGTTCTTGAACTTAGCGATGATGTCGTCGAGGCTATAGCTCTCAGAGGCAAAGAAAGTAGCGTCGTCGAAGGCGATGATATTCTTGTCGTCCTGCAGATACATGATGCCGTCCTTCTCCTTGCAGCCATCCTCGCCACCTTCCTTAGCGGCAGTATTGATAAGCTGGGCAAAGTCGTCCTTGTCGAGAATCGTACCAATAGCGGCGTTCTTCTCCCCCTTTACGGTAAAGATGTAAATAGGCTCACGCAGGTCAATACCAGCCTTGGCAGGGTCCTCTACGATTTTCTTGATGAGGTCCTTGGTGTCCTGGTTCTTGGCATTCTCCTCTATTGTCTCCAGCATTTTTTTCTTGGCATCCTCGTTGTCGCCCAGTTTACTCTTCTCAAACATCTGCTTGATGTCAAGGCTGACAACAGCAGCGTCAGCAGGGATGAACTTAGAGTTCTTAGAGGATTTCGCACACGATGAGAGTACAAATACTGCAATCAGCAGCAGGTACATCAGATTAAGCTTTCTCTGTTTCATAATAAAAATCATTTTTGGGTTAAAGCATGCTATTTTTGCAAATCATGCCACAAAGATAAGTAAAAAAAGTGGACTTAAAGGAGAATATGGAGTTAAAGGGAGTTAAAGGACGGAAGATTTATGCAAAAAGCAGTATCTTTGCACCCGTCATGGGCATATTATATATTGTTCCCACGCCTGTAGGCAATATGGAGGATATGACACTCCGTGCCATCCGTATCCTGAAAGAAGCCGACCTCGTGCTGGCTGAGGATACGCGGACATCAGGTATCCTGCTGAAGCACTTCCAGATTCAGCAGCATCTCCTTTCCCATCATAAGTTCAATGAGCATGGTACGAGTGCCGCTATTGTGGAACGCCTGCAGGCAGGACAGACCATTGCCCTGATCAGTGATGCCGGCACACCAGGAATCTCCGACCCGGGGTTCTATTTGGTACGGGAGGCTGTCCGTGCCGGTGTCGAGGTACAGACACTGCCGGGTGCCACCGCTTTCGTTCCAGCCTTGGTGAGCAGCGGTCTTCCTTGTGACCGTTTCTGTTTTGAGGGTTTCCTCCCTCAGAAGAAAGGTCGTCAGACGAAGATACAGAGTCTTGCCGACGAGGAGCGCACGATGGTGTTCTATGAGTCACCCTACCGGGTGCTGAAAACTTTACAGCAGTTCGCGGAGGTGATGGGTGCTGACCGCCAGGTGAGTGTCTGTCGGGAGATTAGTAAGGTACACGAGGAGAGTGTCCGTGGCACGTTGGAAGAGGTCATCGCCCATTTCACTGAGCATGAGCCGCGAGGGGAGTTTGTTATCGTCCTTGCAGGACGATAAGATGAAAAATTAAAGATTAAAGATGAAAAATGAAATATTATAAGAATATGAAAAAGTTATTGATTTTGGCACTTGGTGCCGTAGCAGTGGTAGCCTGCAAACAGCAGGGACCGAAGACAGAGGATTTGATGATGGCACAGCAGGCTGACTCGCTGAACCGTATCATCCAGCAGAAAGACAATGAGATTAACGACATGATGGCTACCTTCAACGAGATCGAGGAGGGCTTCCGCGCCATCAATGCCGCTCAGGACCGTGTGACACTTGCCAAGGATGGTGAAGGCTCCAACCGTACCCAGCGTATCCGTGACAATATCGCACAGATCCAGCAGACGATGCAGCACAACCGTGAGCTCATCAACAAACTCAAGAACCAGTTGCGTACTAGTTCCGTGAAGGGTGACGAGTTACGTAAGACCATCGAGAACCTCGTGGCACAGATGGAGGCGAAAGACAAGGAGATCAACCAGTTGAAACTCGACTTGAAGTCTCGTGACATCCGTCTTACTGAACTGGGTAATGAGGTTGCTGACCTTACCGTGGAGACTTCTCAGCAGAAAGCAGAGATCTCACAGAAGGCAGAGACCATCTCGGCTCAGGACAAGGCGCTCAATACCGCTTGGTTTGTGTTCGGCACGAAGAAAGAGTTGAAGGAACAGCGTATCATCGAGGACGGCAAGGTGCTCCAGTCGAATTTCAATCGTGAGTATTTCACGAAGATTGATATCCGTGTCGACAAAGAGATCAAGCTCTATTCCCGTTCGGCAAAACTGCTGACGGCTCATCCTGCTTCCAGCTATGTACTGGAGCGTGATGCCAACAAACAATATGTGCTCCGCATCACCAACCCGCAACTGTTCTGGTCTACCAGCAAGTACCTGGTGGTATTAGTGAGCTAAACAATGAAGGGCAGGTATGCCTCATCGGAATGCCTGGCATCATGGATGGTGATACCTACTATATACCTGTAGTAATATCTGCCATACATCATAGCAATGCCTTCCACACTTGATGGAAGGCATTGCTGTTTATGGATAACGTATGTCGTAGCGTTTTTTTTTGTGAGAACCTCTAACCTCCAACTAAAAGTGGCTCAAATGCCGATGTACAGAGGGCTTGGAGGCAGTGGGAGGTTGTCCTGACCTCCCACTGACCTCCCACTCCCATCAGGCACTTATGACAGGTAACACTTTGTAGAATTTCACGTTACCTCGGTTAACGTACTCATACCCCAGGCTTTTCATCGCTAGTCCTATTTGCACTTTCGTACTGATGGAGGTTTTGATGCTAGGGTATTCCTGTTTGATAAGCTGGAGGATCTCCGTACTGTTTATCGTTTTGGAGACTTCTCCTTTTCCGGGTTTGCGGAAGCAGGCTTCAACGATCTCGGCGAGGTCTTTCTGTTCTGTGAAGTTATGGTTCAGCTCCTGAATCCGTTTAACTTCGTCGTTGTTGAACCAGTAGGGGATCTTCTGTACGTTCAACTCGTAAAGCACTTGCGCATAGAGTTGGTCGTAGTCGATCTCACCCTCGTTGTCAATCCACTGCCCCTTGGGAATCTGTATACAGATGTACCGTCTACTGCCTGTCGCATCTGTCAGGGGATGAGGATTGTTAGTCGTTGCCACAAACGAAGCGAATCTCGGACGGTCTTCCTGGCTGCATCCGTAGATCGGTCTTCCATTCACCTTACTCTTCGAAAGCGTTTGCTTTAAACTGGCATGCTGACTGGGACGGATGGCATCCAGCTCGTCAAGGTTCACCAGCAGGTTGTTGGTCAGTGCCATCTCCTTGTCAAATTTGTTCGAGAGGTTCAGATGATCTAAGAAATAGGTTCGCAGGTGCGTGGGAAGCAGTCGGGTGACGAAGGTCGTCTTGCCACATCCTTGCGCACCAATCAGTGTCGGCACACATTCGTTTCCGTGAATGGTGTCCATCTGCGTCCAATGTGCCACTGTCGAGCGGAGCCATACGGACAGGAAGTGCAGTTGTTCAGAGGTGACGCCAGGTATCCTGCTGAACAACTGTGCCACATGATTCTGACCGTCCCACTTCGGCAGATGTTGCAAGTAGTCTTCGACGGGGTTAAAGACCGGAACTTCTTCGGATTGGATGATCTCCATGATTTCCGTCTTTGGAAACCCTTGACAGACATACTCTCGCTTGGCATGGAGGATGATGCTGTTGAGCGCATGCTGTGTCAGCGTCCGGAACACGGGTTCCTTGGTCTTGCGAGTTGAGAACTCTACCTTTCCGCTCAGTATGTTTCGGCGGAGAAGGTAATTGTCATGGAGAAATTCTTCTGCTTCGAGTGTTGTCTCCAACGAGGCTTCGAGTGCCTCACCATTGATTAAAAAATTCTTTTTCATAGTTCTTGTGTGTTTTGATGTTTAGAAATATAGTTAATTGTGTCTTTCATTGTTGCAACTTTTGTCAGACGGCTGCAAAGGTATAACTTTTAACATGCCATGTCAAGAGTTTGCGGAATATTTCGTGCAAAAATCATTAGTGTCCACTAAATAAAATTAAGAGTCAATTGACCATCATCAGCAACATACTCAGGTTCCTTGGTAAAAAGTTCCTTGATTGGAGTCTTATCCAACAGCGAAGCGCTCAAAATTCTCAACACTTCGTAGGTGCTCCTGTGCAGTTTGAGGTCGTGCTCAACGATAGCCACCATGCAATATGCGGTGATGGCAGAGTATATCTGGATTCTGACAGCAGTCTCTGTCGTACCCCAAAAGGACTTAATCTTAAGATGCTGCTTAATCCATTTAAAGAAGAGTTCTACACGCCAACGATATTTGTAGAGAAGAGCGACCTGCGTAGCAGGCATCTCCATATTGTTGGTCAGGTAGACAAATGTCTTGTTCTTGTCAGCCGCATAGTATGTGACGCGACGAAGAACAGCAGGATATTTCTGTTTGGTGAGGTAATTCGTAAGTCTTATAACCTGGTCAGAGAGTACGCCACCTGCGTTATGCATGGTGTCGCCTTCGTTAATGACCTCATATTGAAGATTTCCTCTTTGCCTTATCACAAAATAGGCTTCAATTTCATTGATATGATAGAGTCTCTTCAGGTCAAAGTATCCTCGGTCAAACACATAGTAAGCTCCCTGTTCATAAGGGATCTCGTCCATTGCTCGTTGGTCGTGTACCTTCGCCTCAGTAATGTGGATGAACGTAGGAATATCCGTCTGAATTTCATAGAGCGTATGCATCTTGATGCCCGCTTTTGTACGGCGAAACTTTGCCCACCAGAAGACGCTCAAGCAAAGATCGATAGTAGTCGAGTCAAAGGCAAAGACCTTCCCTTCTATCTCAAACTCTTTGTAGATTCTCTTTCGTCTCGCAATGTCTATCATATGGTAGGCAAACTCTTCGAAAATACGAGGTTCTCGTCTTTCGTTGACCTTCGCGAGATTGCTTCTCGTTACGTTCTTACCAAAGCCAAGGTGATAGGCCTTATTGGAATGCGCAGAAATAATACTGGTCAGATCACGAAGGCTGTCACGGTTGCTCAGCTGCCCGAACATCATGACGAGCAACTGGTTCCAGCATGTGAAATGCTTCACGTATTTGTTCCCTTCGTATTTCATTACAATTCTATCAAAAATTCTCTGTGGCAAGAACTCTATGAGCTGAGCAAAGATATATTTTCCGGTGTTCATCGAATGACTGATTTGCTTTTGGATTGCAAAAGTAGTCAATTCAAATCGTCACCGTCAATTTTCTGCTCTAAAACTCTATATTTAAGTAATTTACAAACATCTCCGCTATTTTTTAGTGGACACTAGTGATAAATTATAACAAAATCTTTATTAACATTTTAAACAAAACTTATGAAAAAATTAATGATTACAGCACTGGTTTGTGCAGCATTTGTTAGTGTTTATGCTCAAGATGCAAAAAAAGAGGATACGAAA
>Ga0326512_10000879_pt1 | contig 25026 bp, 23 predicted proteins | sample 1_2617_0518_D_FD_203652 | JGI IMG/M metagenome (GOLD analysis project Ga0326512, IMG submission 203652) | Bovine rumen microbial communities from UC Davis, California, United States - 1_2617_0518 | ecosystem: Host-associated > Mammals > Digestive system > Stomach > Rumen | place: USA...
ATCAGATGCAAGCAAACCATCAAAATCAAAAGCTAATCGTATTTCATCACGATCATCATTCTCAATCGGTTTATCCGTTGCAATATAACCAGCTGGCAGTCCAGCATCAACCGCTTCCTTAACACTGGATTCATCCTTGGACAAGTATAATCTGATGCCATATTCCCTGATATAGGGTGTGAGTGAATCACCGGAAACGAATGCGCTCATTATACCATTCAAACCGAGTGGTTCCAATGATTTCATTGCACGCACACTTGTATCAGGATCCATGTGACTCATGATGGCGAATTCCACTAATGGCGGATAACCATCCGCATCCAATGAATTCAATGACAACATTCGTTTCACGAATGGATAAGCAATGCCGGGTTTCAATGGCTCATTACGATGCTCGCGCTGATAAGCCCTGTATGCATCCAAACCCCCATCCAGCATTGCCGTTTCCGTATCCAAATCAAACAAGGCACGTGCGCTAACGCCAATCAGCAATGGACGGTCATCAATCTTTCTCACCATCCGTATTCAATCCTTTCTGCTATCATGCCATCAATTATAGCATATGAATGCATTATTACCAATTAAGGAAATCATTCAGAACATATCGTGTAATCACATCAGCATCCCGACATATTGTTTTCATGATTACATCCAATGGTTCAGAGGGATTATTCTCGCTCATTTCAAGGAACGCTCGCAATGCTGACGGCGTTGGATTACCATACCATGAATCAGGAATGATTCCAGTGTCCACGTAATGAATCCATTCCTGTTTCTCATCATATTTGCTTTTAGTGAATGGAATGATTTTCACTGCATGATTATAACATGTTTTCGCCATTATCATCCGATACCATATCCATGCGCAATACCTGCGGCTGTTCCTTGATAGCATGTCATTCATGAAATCAATGATTCCATTGTTCTTAATAATGGTTTCAGGCGCGAATGGAAAAATGCTTCTTCCATTACATTTTATCGGCAGCTCATTCATTTTCATGATGTTCTTTTCAAATGTTTGCGCTGCATCCATGTGCTCATTTATGAATTTATCGGAAACATTGCCGGTCAGAGCGAATTGGCTGATTTTCTTATCATAATCATATTTATCTTCCTTGATTTTGAATGTGTTCATAATGAATGTAAAAGCAGTCGTGTTCCGTGTATGCGCTTTATGCAAAATTGTATTCATTGCATTTGACATGATTTCAATGTAATTATATCTCACTCCGCCCAGCATTGCTTGTTCAATGAATTCAATTGGATAATCCTTGTTATCCATGAGCCATTTCCAATGGAAGCATTCACGGTCAACAACCAATCCGTCATTATCAATCCTGCTCATGACATCACCGAGGAACATCATGAGAGAGATTTCATTCATGTCATATAATTTCATGATGGTGTTGATGAGTTTACCGCGTGTCAAACCATAAGCGCTAACCTTAAATTTCATTATTTCACGCAATGAATATATGAATCGCCATCCCCGTGAATACAATTCATCCTCATCAATCAAATCCTTTAATGTGATTGATAATATATTCATGTTGATTTTATCAAATTCATTGTAATCATCCAGTCCTTTATAAAAATCAGGATTCAATGTCAATGCATGTTGAATGAATTCAAATTCGCTTCTACCGATGATTCTTGTGCAGCCATTATATTTGCTTTCATAACCAATGGTTTTAACAGCATGTTCAAACAGATTCATATCAGGCATCATAGCATATGTTTTCGCAAATGCATCCAATAATTGCTGAATGTTATTATAACCGTTGAATGATAGTTCATTCATGAATTCAATGATGGATTCAGCGGCGTCATTATCAAAACCATGCCGTTCAATGAGATATTTTTTCGCGCTTAAACGTTCATTATAAGTTTTATAGCCAGTGAAATTGAAAAATGAATACATGCGTTCATCCTTTCATGAATTCATACAGGACTGTCCTGATGAATGCATCATTATCATCATACACCTGATTCATAATGTTAGTCAAACTCATTACCTAGTTATCCAATACTGTTCGCATGAAACCAACCAGTGAGGACAGATGGGATTTTCGCATCAAACAGTTCACTGGGAATCACACTATCGGTCATCCATTCATCCCATGCTGTTCTATCATCATAGGCTGATAATTGTTTTGAAAGTTTCTGCTTATAATATTTATCCTCATTTAATGAAACCATGAGCATCATGAGCTTTTTATTAACGTATACTTTCATTCCCGCGCGGATTGATAGCAATCAGTATCATGAATAATATTATCAGTAATCATAGACTCTTGTCAATAATTGTATTCATGAACGCATCTATCAAAAAGAATAAAATAAAAGGACAGGCCGCAAGCCCCTGTGTTGGCACCTTCCTGTACCAGTAAAATCTTATCCACTGAACGAGGCTTTATAATTCGGATTCTGTCCTTTTATATGTTCTATAATATCACACGGAAATGGCATTGTGAGCATTGAGACCATCATGTTCACAATACTTTCACATAATGTTCACATTTGTGGACAACACTATCATTTCATTTAGTTATTCATCACCGCATGCACCGCTTGTTTGATTTCAGTTTTAGACAGTGACCTGCTTCCTGTTGTCTTATCACGTTGCTCATCCAATAATGGTTTCGCCAGTGTCATTATGCGTTCAATGTCCACATTTGAATCAGTCAAACGAATGAAATAATTATATTTCCTGTTCGTTTCAGTCGCATCAGTTAAAGGCAATAAGGTTCCGGCACGTCCGCCGACACGGATTATCATCCAATCAGGATTATCATCATAACCGCAGAATTCAAATGGAACCATGTACTCATTGGTTTCAATAACACGAGGTTCATTCTGACGTGATAGGATGAGAATGCAAGTAGGAACAACACGAGTATTCCCATTCGGTAGAATATAAGCATCATTAACAACCTTTTCGCATGCATCCACATGGAACCATTCATCAATGCTGTTCTGACGTGATGCTTTCATGAATGACAATGGGACAATGAATGCAATGACACGAGCGAATGATGCGGATTCATTAATGAATTTCAATGCAAGTGAACCATTCCGTCCGAATGGCGGATTGCCTATAACCAGTGAATTCCGTCCGAAAGCGGTTTTCTTATCACATTTATTATAATACATGATTCCATTGGATTCATCACCGTTCTCATCACGCCGTTCAAGCCAGTTCATACGCTGAATGCCATCCGCTTCCGGTATCAAATCATATGCATGAATGGTTCCCTTGTAATCAATTGCGTCCAATCGCGTTTCCAATGGTTTCAATATCGCGCCATCACCTGCGGATGGTTCAATTATCGTGTCAAATGAATCCAATGGATACATGGTTGAAACCATGTTCAATAATTGGTTCACCGTGTCCTGCGGCGTGTAGAATTTATCATTGAAATCATTCCGTGCTTGTCCATGCTGTCTGCTCATGCAATTAATGATATCATTTAATATGCTGGCATTATCGCCATGAATAATCATCATCCCTATGTTCGATTTTATCACACATTGTTTCCAATGCTTTCAAACGAACGGAAACCTGCATTCTGCTCTGTTTCTTGCTATCACGTTTGAATAATGGCGTGAATGGCGAATCAGGATGTTTATCCTTATATTCTTTCGTTATTTTCTTCCGCCTTTTCTTCCATTTATCATCATCGCTCTTATCATTGCTAATCCCTCCGAACACGCGCTCATGTGCGAACATTGTGTTCATGTCATCAGGAATCGCAGCATTCCATTTCTCAGCGTTGACATGATACACTATGTTAGTGTGCGCATTGCATTCACCATTGGATTTTTTATTATAGAATGTGACATCAAGGATGAAATCATCATCCTTATGCAAACGATACAGCGAACCCATTTCCAATGCTGTCCGGCCAGTCGGTTTCTTGATTTTCTTGCCTTTAATCTGAACCGGTGTGCCATCATAAGAGATTGCATCAAACGACCCTATATACGTGTTATCCGGAATGTCATCATAATACATGCTCTTAACATGATCCTCAATGAAATAACCTGCTGACTGTCGTTCAGAATGTTTGTTTTTAACAGGTTCATTGCTATTATTCGTATCCATGTGTACAATGATAGAATGTGATTGTCATGTATTGGAAATAGAACTGATTCCATGCTGTCAAATGGTTTAATGACAGCATGGAATCATATTATTTTTAATTACGCTGAATCGAGCAATTGATTTCACCACATCACTCTGATGTTTTGATTATATATTATCATCAGCATAAGCAAATGATGGATTCGGAATAGATGCAAACACAGATATTACAGAGACAATTACAATTATTTATATATGAAAACATCATTTCTTATTATTCATCGCCTCATCATAATATTTCTTGACGTCATCATGTGAAACGGTTCGCGGATCAACACCATCCGGCAATGACACGAATGTCGCTTTCGCGCGGCGCGTCTTGCCTTTACTGAATCCAATGTAAGCCCCTTTCTTTCCTTCCCCGACGAACAAGCCATCCGGGAACCTGCGCGGAAGTTTCACTTCCATGAACAATGCGGCGACATCATCCAATGTTGCATTCACTGCATCCGTGCTATCAGAAATAGTCATGTTCACCGGTTTCGCGGTTTTCACTGGTTCGCCATTCTTATTCAGTTTGACGGCCTGCGCGTATTTGCCATATTTGCCATCACGTAATGTTACCTGATAACCCGCATACGCGCCATTCTGCAAAACGCCAAGAACACGAGGCTGGAATGCCTGCTTGCCTGCTGTCATCAATTGTTTGCATCTGCCCGCATCCATCCCATCATACAGTTCATCGCCATCCAGTTTCACTGATGGCAGTTTGCCGGTCGCATCCGGTATACCGTTCTCATCAACGAGTTTGAAACCGAATTTCGTGCATTCAACATGATAACCGTTATTCAATTGAATGGTTGACAGCATGTTGATTTCATTGTAATCAATATTGGATGCAAGATTATTCACTTTCTTGTCAATTTCATTCCATCGCGCTTTCAGGAAATCCACCCTGCCGAGTTTACCGGTGTTAATGTCATCCAAATATGTTTCCATGTCCGCAGTGTAAGCATAAGCGATGAAATCAGGGATTTTCGCTTCCAGCAATTGCGCAACCTGCATTCCACGCCATGTCGGATACAATGCCTTGTTTTTCTTATTCACATAACCTCGTTCCTGATTCACTGAAACAATCTGCGCATAAGTAGCCGGGCGTCCAATACCGAGTTCCTCCAGTTTCGCAACCAGTTGCGGTTCCGTGTAACGGGCTGGGGGTGTTGTCTTGTGTTCAGTCGCTTTCATACTGATTGGTTTCGCATTATCTCCTGTTTTCACTGATGGCACTGGATTCGGACGTTCATCATCACTCATGGCGATAGTCCAACCGGGATTAATCATTATCGTTCCGACATTATGCATGATGTAATCATGTGAACATGTTTTCCGCTGATTCTTCAATGAAATGGTAACAGTGGTTCCAGTCGCGTCATTCATCTGCGATGCGAGCGTCCGACGATAAATCATGTCATACACTCTGAATGCATTGTTATCAATCCTATCCAGTTTCGCTTTCAACTGCGCTGGTGTTTTGAATGAACCTGTATTATCATCAATCACAGGACGTATTGCCTCATGTCCATCCAATGCGCTGCCTGAACCAGGTTTTTCAACATACTGGCAACCTTGTTTCACATTCTGTTTGCCATATGTTTTCATTGCAAGTGCGTGAGCGGCTTTCGCGCCATCCAATGACAAATCTGAACTGTTAGTTCGGAGGTACGTGATCACAGAATTTTCGAATAATTTCTGTGCTATATTCATTACTTGTTTTGAACCAATTCCGAGTTTATTACCGACATCCTGCTGGAAGGTTGATGTTTTATATGGCGCTGGCGGGCGTTTACGATACGCTTTCTCCGTGATATCCGCAACTTTCCAATCATCTGTTTTCATTGTTTTCATGTGAGCATTCGCTTGTTTCACATCCAATACAAGATGTCCTTGTTTCACTTGCCCATCATCATTGAAACTGCTGCCAGTCGCGATTTTCATGCCATCAATGGATACAAGGGATGCAGCGTATTGTTCACTGCCGGTTTGGAACACACCATCAATACCATAATATGACGCGGACACGAAATTCATGCGTTTGCGTTCACGTTCCACGACAAGTCTTAATGCTGGTGATTGTGCGCGTCCGCCGGATGTTCCAGCTGCGACAGCACGCCATAATAACGGTGAAACGGAATAACCGAACAGTCTGTCGAATTCCATTCGAGCGCGTTCCGCCTCCACTGCATTCCTATCATCCTTCATTTCCACCGCGTTCGCCAATCCTTCCACGACGGCTTTGCGAGTGATTTCATGCCAACATGCACGCACTGTTTTCATTCCCTGCCTGCGAGTGTCCTTAGCAAGGAATTCAGCGATTTGCGCACTGATTCCACTGCCTGCACGGTCAGGATCACCGGAACATATCAGTGTGTCATAATTACCGGTGTTGATTTCCGTGCGTATTGCGGATAGCATTTTCATTCCACCTGGAACATATGACAGCATTTCATCCATGTTGTTAACATTGATTCCATAACGTCCATAATCCGGTTTATCATCCGGTTTCACATCTTTTGGCTGGATTATATCTTTAATCCATCCTTTTGTCGGTAATGCTTTCCAGTTTGAATCCAGAAAATGCATGATTTCCTTGGCTTTCGTAGCGGATTCAACTACAATCAGTTTCTTCTTTCCTTTATCCGCTTTAACAACAAGGGATTGAGGATTCTGTTCACGTATACTATCAATAATGCTCATACCATCAATGATATCATGTGAACGCAATTGAACACATTAAAAACAATGATGGCATGAATGTTATTATCATCATTCATGCCATCATATCAAATATTATGATTCATTATCATGGATAATTCTGATCACTGGACCAGTCATAATGCACATTATTCTTCTTAGCCCATTGCAACCATGCTTTCATGGTGTTCTCATCCTTGAAACCAATGCTGGTATCCTCCCATTCACCATCACTGTTCTTATATGCTTTATTAATGTTTCAGCCCTGTGGACGGCTGTTTTAACCGTATTTATGGAAAACCTTGTTTTCGATATGTGCCTCACAAAATGATTAAAATTCGCGTCAGAATTGAAATCCGCGTTTTTCAAATAGTGTACTTGCCATCATGTGAACAATTGGATGCATTATCAAGAATCATATAATTATCATCCGGTTTTCCATTCGCATCCATGTCATTGAAACTATCAGCCATGTAAGCGATTCCAGTTGCATTATGATACCGTATATGATAATCAGGAATCCGTTCCATGACTCCATTGACATCAGTGGAATCATCAGGATACAGGAATCGAAATTTATTATTCAGCGTTTCCAATATTATTGGCTTTGCATAATCATGACTGTGATACTCAAAATCATAATAATTATCACGTAAATAATCCAATGCATCCGATGAATCCTTTTCCATTCCCGCAAGAACATACTGGTTTGGTTTCATGGAATCATTGAACACAATCATGCTGACAAGATATTCATTTAAAGCTGTGATATAATTTTCTTTATTATTACTAATTGAATCATAATCATAACCAATGCGTTCAATTTCCGGAATGCTGTTTATTATTGCATTCATGTCATCATAAGCATGTGCGTTAGTGTAATCATACTTGTTCCGTCCCATTGCTCGCGTGTAAACAAGTGCTATGCAATAACCGATAATCCATATGAAAGCAAAACTGGCGATTATTTCCGTTGAATCAGAAGATGATGACACTAACAACAGAATGAGAGCGAAGAAAAACGCTGCGATGATAGTCCATGAAATCAAATAAATCCACATTGATCCCACACGCGAACCATGCACTTCCCTTTTCACATCATCACCATGAATGCCAGTTTCAAACCATTCAGTTGAATTCCATCCATCATATTGAATGCTCCTGCTTGTTAACGGCGATGTTTCAAAATTCTTATTATTTTTCTTATTAATCGCATATTCCAGATAATCTCTGCGTTCATCCGGATTCATTGGATGCATTTCATTCAACATTGCGATTTTATCCGTAGTATCATCATTCATAATGTCAGCGTCAGTTCCCCCTGTCAGCATGCTTATTATTCTTGACTTCCTCCCCACGTTTAAAGCCGGAGGATTCCATGTGAACACCAATAGGGCACCACACCGATTCACATGATCTTACCATGATGAAATTTAACTCATCATGCAGGTTTCGTTTCAACACACCAGCCGCATCAAAACTCAAAATGAGTCAAATTAGTCTTACAGTGCTCCACATGGCGCAGTCCACACCATTCACTTTACCAATGTAAGGATGACCATGAACACGAACTCTGGGGATTATGGTCTTCTGGCTCATGCGTTCTCCTTCCATTGGTTAACTGCTGTTAACAATGTTATCATATGATAATCGTTTATACGACTCTCATGATTGTTTACATTATTTTCACATTCTACTTACTGTCCTGCCGCTTAACCATATGCTTAATAAGCGGGGCATGCGCGGCAGATTTGGTCATTAACAGCATCAGCGAGAACAGGTGATAATAGGCGGAGTGTAATCGCAATATGACTATCATTGTTACTATTGGTGTTTTAAAGGGAATATGCATGTAAAATTCAGTGCAATGCGAAACCGAGATTCCTATCCTATTGCAAGTATAGTGAGAATAATCGCAATAACCGCCAGTTTCATGCCGCGACGCTTACCGTTCACAACCGCAATCAAACCAGTCAGTGAACATGGTAAAGCGAGCAAACCGAACAGCATGCGGAATGAATTATCGCCTGATAACGATGAGAACAATGAAATCAACGCGAACACAAGGCCGATTATCGCCCCGGTTGAGAATTTCAATGCTGAACCTGTTTCATCAAACCCTGATTTACCGCGTTGCACATCATGATTATCCGGTGTTATCATCGGTGCCGTATAATAATCCTTCTTATCATTACGCATTTGAAAACTCCATTCACTGCTTAAATCCTGCAGTCAATGATAGCATGAGAATATCCATCCTTAATGTTCACAATCATCCCGTTGACATGATTATCATGATATGCTATGATTGAATCATATGAATGATAGGAATGGTTCCATGCATTCATATGATGACAATTTTTGAAAGGATTGTGATTATAATGTCTCATTTCATTTCCCGCACTGATAAGACCGCCCTCCATGAGCTGTCCTTTAAGCATGGCGCACGGGTCAAGTTCGGTTATGTTGACCGTGCAGGCAAGGCAACTGATGTGGACACTGAAATTGATTCCACGACTGTTCTTCCTGATAGCATTCTTACTAATTCAGAGGCGAATGGCGGTTATAAGCGTTATCTGTTCTCATCCATCACCACTGATGTGGAAGTTGATGACTGATTGAATCATCCTGTTTGACGGCATCATGCACACAATTGATTACATGATGCCGTCAAACCATATAAGAAATGGTTTTCATTATGACTGACATCAAACATGCGCTTGAAAACATATTCGCTAAATTCATCATTAATACATTCCCTGATGCGGTGAAACTGGATGCATTGGCTCCGCATTGTGATAATTGCGGATGGACTGACAGTGAAAAACATGCGTATGATGAAACCTGGGTTAACGCGCATATTGGAATGACTTGTCCGCAATGTAATCATGTTGTCATCACTGAACAGGATGCTGCGGATGTGAAAGCGTTACATGAGAAACTTAATCATGAGAATAATAATGATGACAATGCATCCATTATATTGCATTCAAATAATCGTGAACTGAAAGATTAACATAATATGACTTTAATTGATTATCATACCGTGAAAAGGAACAAAACGGCGATTAAAACAACCGCCTCCATTGAACATAAGGATATGTTCGTATGGATTAACGATGACAATGGCATCAAAAGGAACCGGTTCACTGCTTGTTCCCTGCGCGCGTTCAATGAACCATTGCAATCGCACTGATCACAGTGGTTGCAATGAGAAGATAAACAAGTGTATCCTTGAACTGCAATAGAAATTTCTTCCATGCCGGAACAGGTGGCGCCTATTATGACTAGTCTTTCTCTCTTCTGCGGGATTCCGAATTCTACGGCATTGACTATCCTGTGATGCACACAGAATGGAACGCCGTCATTCATTTCTGGATCGGAAAAAATCCTGAGGATCTCTTCAAATATTTTCCCACCCTGCATGCTCTTCATGCCTTTGACATTTTCCATTACAAATGCCTTCGGCCTGACCTCTCTTACCACATTAAAATAATGCTTGAAGAGATAATTCCTCGGATCATCAATAAAGCTGTGCCTGATTCTAGCCCCCGCCATAGAAAAACCCTGGCATGGAGGCCCACCGATAATAATATCGGCATCATTCTTAGAAAAAACTCTGTTCGTATCGACATTTCTTATGTCATCAACGAACATCTTCACCTGTGGATTATTCAGCTTATATGTATTAGCAATCGGCGGATCGAACTCCACGGCACCGCCAATTGTAAAGCCGGCTTGTAGAAAGCCTAAAGAAAGACCTCCACATCCGGCGAACAAATCAATTACCTTCACAGATATCTGAACCTCCGCTCGTCCTATATCTAAAAGCAAAATTCTTAATGTATTGACTTTCCGCCTCGGACAAGTCATACAGTTCATTCACATAATCATCAATCTGATGTATTTCCGGAATACAATCTCTGTGCTTATACTCATATTCGGTCTGCTTCGTTCCTACATAAACCTTCGTCTCTTCCAGTCTCTGCTGAAGCGCTCGCGCCAACTCAGTTGCCTTTGAAAAATCTCTGTCAAATGGCGCCCTGAATCCATTCAGTTCTTTGCTGACGTGCCAGCAATCCGATGTACTTATCCAGTACCACCAGAAAAGGGACGAATTGATAAGACAATAGCAGTAATCAGCCTGTTCCTTAGTATGGAAACTGAACACCTTATACTCAGGATCATCTACCTTTTCTCGGTATGCCTTCATCCAGAATGTTTCTCGTCGATTCAGATATACAGACTCTTCACCATCTCTTGACACCTCATAGACAGACAGCATTCTTTCGGGTAGGATTATTTTTTTATAGATACTGATATCCAGCCTTGTTCCCAGTTTTGGAATGAATTTGTCTGTTCTAAAACCATTCCTTACCACTTCCGTTCTCGAAAAAAGTTTGTCTCTTTCTTCTTTATACCAATACTGATAATTTCCAGTATAGATATATGCGCATTTCTTTTTTCTTTTTCCAATCAGAATACACAGCTTCTGATGAACAGAGTCGAAAAGGCAGTCCGGCCTATCCGCATAACTCAGAACGAATTGTTCAGGCAACTCAGAGATCAGTTTCTCACGAAGTTCTTTCATCCTCGGAGTAGAGACGTATGACAGCGGTATGATAAATCCGATACTCCCATTCTCAGACAGCTGCCCCGCGGCATTGATCAACACATTGGCATAGATGTTTCCATACTTGTTATCGTTGCTTAAATCCAGACCACTCTTGAAATCCTCCACATATGGCGGATTTCCGATTATGATGTCATACTTATTCTTCCCCGGATTAAGTACATAATCATAGGAAAAGAAATTGTTATTCAAAATCGTTGATAAACCGTGACACCCTTTAGCTCCATATCGCTTATAAATACACAAGAAAAGCCGCATCTTTGCTATGGTAACTGACTCTTCATTTATGTCGTTTCCATAAATGGTAGCAATGGTATCAGCTATCATCTTATCTGTAACTCGGATATGATGCTGCTCCAATAAGTCCAGTTTCATTTCTAGCACAGCCAACAGATATTCTCCCGCGCCGCAGGTCGGATCAAAGACTGACCGTTTCGTGGCAAACGCCTTATAAGGAACGCCCTCCAGATCCTCGCAGTTTATATTTTCAGGTTTTAATTTCCCGTATGATGACTTCACGCTGTTTGAAACGATAAAGCGCACTACATCGTTTGGGGTATAATAAACGCCCCTGCTTTTTCTAATAGATTCCTTCTCGTTTAATGTCGAAAGCGCATTCTGTACGCCTTCATATGAGCCTGTTTCCCCATCTGGCTCTTTGATATCGCTTTGAGCTGTTTTTGAAAGAGCAAGAAGTTCATTCAAAATGCTCTGATAACTCTTAGCATCGCAGTGGCTTCTTACGTAATAGTCCACAAGCTCCAATGCTCTCTCTATGGCCATAATCAACATTCCTCACTTACTTCGATTCAGCATCCGTCATCTCCATGATGTCAGATACATCACAGTCCAAGGCCTTGCAGATTTTCTCGATGATCTCCGTATTGACATTCTCGTTCTTGGCGAGTTTGGTTACAGATGTCGAGCTGATTCCGGCAATCCGCTGCAGATCCTTTTTCTTCATATCTTTATCTATCAGCAGTTTCCAGAGCTTTTTATAGCTTAAACCCATTTGGTTAACCTTTCTCCCGTACTTGTGCTTACGTTATTGGCATTGAAACTACTATACCATACAAGAACAGTCAAATCAATAAAAAATCAAGCGTTCACATGAATTTATGTGCCAATCGCTTGAATAAAATACTCTTTTTTGCTATACTAGGATTCATAGTTTTTTTATGCGTAAGTGCTCATGAAACCACGTAATCGCAGTCTTACAAGGGGGCAACATCCTATGAAGGAATCCCGTTCATTTACAGAATATGTCAAAAACTGCCTCGACAATCAGTTATGGAAAGCACTCGAGAAGTATCTCGCAAAGACGGATCCTTCAGAACTCGACCTGCGCCTCAATAAGGTTAAGAATCCCGGAGAGATAGAGCTGTATGATACGGATGTGAAGTTTGTCGACGTGACGGATCTTCCCGGCTCGATGATATCCTTTGATGTAGTACTGGATGCCACTCTGATCATATATGATGAGGATCGCTATCATAATGATGACTCCGAATCGGATTATCAGTGGTTTACGATCAACTGTCAGGGAGATCTGGACAAGCGGCTCTCTGATCTTGAGATCACGCGCGTAGAGGAATACTGCGGTCGTAGCAGAAAAGACAGTCGTCTGTCTGATTCATTAGTCCCGGTGATTTGCAGGGGCGATCTGGAAAGGATAGCGGATGACTTCCTTAGGCAGTATTACCCGGAAACGCGGCTTCATCCCATGTGGCTGGATCCGTTAAAGCTTGCGGAGAAGCTGAAACTTAAGGTTATATGCCACAGTATCTCGGAGGGCGGATGCATTTTCGGGCAATCATACGGGTTCATGAATAAATATTGTTGATATTATGCTTATAACATATTATATTAGTCCTGCTTTTTATATACGATGCTTCCAGAATCATAAATCCGCAAACCAGAACAATTCATAATTCGAATAGTGTTCACAATGTCAACATGCATAACATTGTAATCAATGGATGCAATCTCATGCCAGTCATCAGGAATCTCATAAAACGAATCCAATTCACCATTATTTACGCTGTAATCATGCTCACATTGCCACCATACTTTTGCGCTGGAAGTTTCCGCGTATTCAAACGGCGATTTATCATTAAACGCATAACACCATTCTTTAATCATTTCAGGATGTAAGATTCCAAATGAGTTAATATTCCATTCAACACGATGAGAAGAACATGTTGGACAATGAGATTTTCCTATTATAACATCACATATACTTGCTTTCCATGATGAATGCCTTGAATCATTCGGACAATCCCATATTTTAACTTCATTGGAACCATGTGTATAGTCAGATAATGGTTTATTATTCTTACTTGAATACAATGCATTCAGCGGATTCAAAAACATGCTGGCATCATTCACACCCTTCACTGGTTTCAAACCAATACATTGAGGGCATCGTCCCAATCCAATATGTCTTTTAGAAATAGGAGCAAACCATGGGTCATGCAATGGATTTCCACATTTCCACCATACACGAGTCATAGATGCCGGTGTATAATCTTCTGGTTCACCGAGTCCCATCCATCTATTCATGAAAAAATCCCATTGTAATACAAGTTCAGGATGCATAATAGCAAAATTCCAATCAGGTGATACTTTCTTATGAGCACATTGTAAGCATTTACCGCTCTTCTGACAAACATTACGGATGAAAGTATAACGTGGTTCATGTCCCTCAACGCCACACCAGAACCATGCTTTACGTGTTGATGTACAAGTGAGTTCAAATGGATTCAAACCAAGTTCATCATTCTTATCAGTCATCCATTGACGCATTGCCTCTGGAAATTCTGACACTGTTTTCACTGTTCCATCAGAATGAATGTTTTTATCTGCTATCACACGACCATTCAGTTTACTATAATGAACCATGATGATTCCTTTCTTATTATTCTATCATCATGATATCAAATTATTGAAGCCATTGGATGTATTTCAGTATCCAATGGCTTCAAATTTTTCAGTATTTCAATTTTAATAGATTGGCAGAACAGTGAGATTCTGTGTGTTCAAATATGGTTGCACTTCTCTCATGCCTTCAGGGTCAGTGATGAGGATAATGTTTTTGCGGGTTTTATCCATGGCGTCAATTGCTTCTTGCCATCCGGCATCCGAAAGACAACCATCGGTACACAAAATCGCCAAATCTGGTTTTTTCCGTTCAGGCTTCTCATTAATGAAATTGAAAAAGGGAGCCATGTCGGTTCCTCCCCCTGAACCAAGTTTAATGTCTTTCGCATTACGCACAACCTGTTCGCTTGTAATCTGTGTATCCACGGTAACAAATTCCAGTCTAACGCAATGCAATGTCTTGCAGAGTGATTCAATTTCACCAAGCGCTTCCATGTAATCCTTCTCACCCATTGAACCGGAAGTATCGCATCCGACGAATACAGTAGGCGCATATGCAATCATTGATGGACGAATGAACCCATTCGGGTCACTCCTGCGGTTCGGGCGACGATAACTGTAATCAGTGTTACCGCTGATGATTGCATTGAATTGACGCGCCATGATGGTTTTCAAATAGGTTTCCCATTTGACTTTCGGTGGAAGCAATGCATCCAATACGAACTGGTCAAAACCGGAACCAGTGGAGCCACGGCTTTTAATTGCTTCCATTGCTTTCGTGGTTGCACCTGCCCGAGCCATTTCCTTTTCCAATTCACCGGCTTTTTCAATGCCCTGCGAATCCATGTCCTGCGCATCCTGATTATCCATTTCAGTGCAGGGACGCGCATTACCAGTGAATGAACGGCTGGAACCATCCTCATAATTCATGGTAACAGTGATTCCACTGTTGCCACTTTGATTATTCTGCTGATTACCACCCTGCTGTCCGCCACTGCCATTCTGGCTGTTGTTCCCATTGGATTCACTGTTTTCACTGTCAGTATTCTGCTGGCCTGAACAACCGGATTGTTGTTGTTCTTCCTCAGCATAAGCCTGATAATAAGCCATGAATGAATCATGATCTTTCATGCCATGCGGATAAGCACGTGTGATAATATTACGCGGGAAAATGAACATATCGCTTTTATCCGGGTTTTCCGGCAAATGCATGAATTGGCTTCGTGAATGTTCAATTCCCTGATTAATGACGGCATCACCGGCCTTATTGACTTTCTCCGGTTCCAATCGCGGTAATTCATAATGTCCGAGAACACCATGCATTACCTCATGAACAATCATGGTTCCGCGTTCAGATGCACGCAAATCAGGATCGAAGAACCACCATCCAACTGAAATACGATACCATTTATCAGTTGCAAGTGTCGGATTACGAACTGACAGCATTGGATGCAGTAGACTCACGAAATCAGTCAATGATGCGGCGGCGGACACTGCCTTATAAGTTCCAATATGGAATTGTTCCAATTCCTCGCTTGTCATTGTCCGCAAATCGCTTTCAACAAAATCGAATTGCGCTAACAGTGAATAACCATCAATGAGATGTTGAGTCCATTTGCCATCATTTTCTTTCGTCAAGCCACATGCGGCGAGAATGTCGCGGACTGCATGCGCGCGGTCATCAATGTTTTTCATATCATATTTACGGAAATCAGCGGCATTCAAATTAACTTGCGTTCCGACATTACCAGTGCCTTTGCCATTAGTGAAACCAGTCATATATCATCCAATCTGTGATTTATTATTGTTTCCTGTTATCAATGATAGCATGAATGCGTTATCATGTCAAATCATAAGGCATCGGCGGTAACGCGACGAGCCGATGCCTTATGATTTATGTTTGATTCGGTTATCATGAATTCATGACAACCGAATAGTGTTAGTTCCTGCCAACTTGACGCAGGAAGGAACCGAATTCCTTACGGTAAAGTTCCATGAGTTCCTTGCGTTTCTTCGGATTTTTCGGCATGTATTCAGCCTTGAACAAATCCTGAATGCGGTTACCTGATAGTAGTTCAAGAGCGCCTTGCTTCTTGATTTCAATGTACACATTCATAACCTGTTCAAACTTACCGCTTTTAGCGGCTTCCATAAGGCCGATGAACACACCAGTGGAATCATCAATGGTCATTTTCTTCCAGTTTGTCTTCTTAGGATCTTTCAGAATCGCATCAATATCAATTCCCTTATAATGGTTCATATAATACTGGTAGAATTTCAATCCCTGCTGTGAACCAATGGTGCCGTTAATGACTTTTTGAATGGTTGACAAATCATCAGGTTCAAGATTGGAAATGATGCTTGCCATGTTTTCAATGCTTCGCGGTGTCATGAATGCAAGGCGGAACACTTCCATGCTTGCAGGATCATTCTCACGGATAACTGAACTTGTCGGCTTCTCAGAACCAGTAGGAATAACGCTTAGAACCTGTGAACCGTTTGATGAACCGAAATAATTAGCAATGATGTTGCGTGTATTGCGAACACGGGTTGCATGTGTTTCATCATCAACAGGTTCAATGCCTGCAATCGGCATTCTTGTATCTGATTTCCATCCCATGAGGAAACCTTCTTTCCAGTCATGGAAATCCATGTCAAAAGTGAACCATGCGAAACGGTTAGCAATTGGAAGGTCAAGCGCTGAACCACCCGCCTGATCGGCAGGGTTCATTGCGATGATAATTGCGACATCATCTGAGAATGGTTCATCTGAACCAGGAAGTCGCCTGTCCTGAACAAGCTGAAGGAATGCATGCTGTGTGGTTGGAATTGCAGTTGAGAATTCATCAAGGAACAGGATTGAATGAGGATTATTCAATAGTTTCTGCTGCCAGATCGGCATGGCGTATCGCGCGGCATGAACCTTCTTACGATTACCATTTTCATCCTGTTCACCAACTTCAATTTGAGTCGGGAATGGCAGGCCAGAGACATCCTCCGGGGGCATTGTGGACAGTGAAAGGTCAATGAGTTCACGTCCGGTTGCTTCCGCAAGGGCGGCGATTGTTGCGGTTTTACCGACACCCGGATTACCGACGAAACCAACCGGAACATGCGCCTGAATGCATGCGTTCAGGATACGCAGACGTTCCTGTGAACCGGCACCTTGTGCGATATACGGGAATTTAGCCATATTATTTATTCTCCTTATGTTCAGGATTACATTTTCTGATTACAGTTAAATTATAATCATGTTCAGCCGAACTGTCAAATCAATGTCAAAAACCATTCATTCAACATGTCCCTGTCATCATGATTTCAATGTTAACATATAATGCTGTTATTGTCAAATATTTTTATGGTTTATTTTTCATCCGCGTCATTCGCATGTAAACCATCATTGTCAAAAGTGATTTCCAATGAACCGATGGTAATGCAGTCAATGCATCCAATGAGTCCAATTCTGTTGAATGCGTCTATTATGTTCCGTGCTGTTGCCATTCGTTGTTTCCGTGTCGGATAATAACCTGTCCCATCAATGCTCATCGCATATTTCCCAGTGAATGATGATGGGATTTCAATAGTATCGTTCTTTATTACTGCGGCGCGTTCATCTTGTTCCGTGATCCAGCATTCTGTGAGCATGTGGACATTGATTTCAATATCATTCAAACCAGTGTCATTCAGTATTGTTTCAATCGCCCTTGACCGGAAACCATACCAGTCAGCATGCAATTTATCCAATAACAGCCATCGTGATTCACGGCTCTGATGCGTTTCCGCATATTTGACTATTTCCATTGCTTTCATGTTTTTCAATTGCTTTTCAATGCGCTTCAGCTTCCTGTCATCCAATTCGCTGATTATTGCTTTCCGTGATAATTCTGATATCAGCATTGCTTTCCTGCGATCATAATCATTACGCGCCATTATATAAATTAATCCTCCATGTATTCAATTGAAATGCGTTGATTGTGTTATGTTCAATGCGTTCAATGATAGCATGGAGGATTATTATTGCCAAATGTTTTAAATTATCATCATGATTATTTCATTTTCTTGTCAAATCATGCGTAGATTTTCTGAATGATATGCAATGCGTAATCATGTCCAATGTAACCAGGCATGATTTCCTGTTCAGGGTTACGTGTGATGAGGTCAATGCGTGCAGCGATGAGTTCACCACGACGCGCTCCGTATTTCACTTCGAAAACATGAGTCATTGCGATGACCATTGCTTCCAGTCGATAATGCAGTTCAGCTCGTTTCATCCTATCTGATGTTTCGTTCAGTTCAAGCATTGTCACTTTCGCCATCTGCCACCAGAGGTTCTCTGAGCATAGGACAAGTTTCAATGCGATGTTCGCCTCATATTTAATGATGGAATCCTGTCCGTCATGCAGTTTCAGGATTGCGTCAATTGACTTATCCATGATTTTCTTCTCATTGTCGCTTAGCGCGCGCACAATGTTCACAGTGACATCATTATGAGTGTATGTCTTATTCGGGGCGTTAACTGCCATGTTCAAATTTCTTCCTTTCAAATCAATGGAATCGCGGGCACTTTATTTCAGCGCCCGCGATTCCGATTTTTTGTAGTTTGTGTAATGCTTACAATAATATCATATGATTTCATTCCATGCAAATCCGCAGCACGCCGAATCTCATTTCACTGAGTCCATGAGTCATGCCAGTCTACGTTTCACTGCGACACGCCGATGATCTTACAAAACTGTAATCATTATGTTAGTATTCATAACATAAGAACAAATTAATGAAATGAGGTTTATTTTGACTACTATGAACATTAATGACGTTAAGCTGACTGACGCTGAGAAGCAGGCTATTATCGACACGGATTTCGACGCATTCGAACCGTTTGACGGTGAGTTCCATGAACCGGTATGGGTTCCTGCAATCACGGCAGTTGAGAACCTGCGCCGGGCTGACGGTTCCCCGTTCACTTATAATAGCCTATATGGGCTCATCCGTCATAACAGCATTCATACGCGCAAAGCTGAAACCATGGGTTCACGTGCATGCATTATGGTGGACATGAAGGAAATCATGGATTATTGCAAGGGTAGTCGAATCGGTAAGCTGGAAATCATTTACTGATGAGCGCATGATATCATTCATGCGCTCATACCAGTGGTTTCCTTCTCCCCCCAGCTGTTATAACCCGGAATCGGCATGCCGTTACTGTCACGTGGAATATATTTCCTGTTAACAAGCTGGTTCCCTTTAGCATGGAAAACCATGTAAGTGAGTTTCACAAGACTGCTTCCCGCGTTATTATCCTGAATGCGTTTATCACGATCGGATTCCGCTTCCGCCCGTGTTGCCCATCTACTCACGATGCTTCCAGTGAAACCAGTGCATCCCATGAGAACAACCCAGTCATAACCATTCTCATCCTTAGTGGATGCGTTGCCGTCAGTCATGTCATCAATGGCATATTCAGTGAGATGTTCCTTGCGTTCCTTCCGTGGCGGCGTTTCAACTGTTTTCTGTGTTGGCATTGTATTCATTCCAATGGATGAATCAGTTTGCTTCTGGACTGTCGGCGTTGATGATTCCGGCGGCATGATGTCCTTCCATGGATCATCAGTCATGTTCATATTGTCAGCATCATCGGATGGAATCGCAAGCAATTGACCGTCATCTAACGCTGATGATTCCGGTTCGGGTTTTGGAATGTTTTCAACTGGTTTCATATGAGCGCGTTCTATTTCCTGTGCCAAATATGCTTTCAATGCCGGTGTTGATTGAATAATGGGAACAGCCGTATATTCTGATTCGCCTAATCGTTGTCCTGAGAATTTAACTTTATAACCATTATCATCATGAATTATCACATTCGCTTCCACTGCGCGTTTGAACAGGTTCCGTTCCAAATCATCAAATGGATTCATGGTTTCATTATCAGGCGAAATCGCAGCCTGTTCAACATCATGCGAATTATCAAAAGCAGGTATGAACGCATCAGTATCATTATTGAAATTCCTGTCAATATCCTCTGATTGCTCCAACCATTGAACTGAATCCCATGGAACATATAAGCGAATGTCATCACTGCTGCATTCAATGCCATCATCCGTGAAACGGAATCCCCCCGGAGCCATTTGAACAAGCGTGTCCCTGCCATCAATGGCTATCTGCAATACATGATTCATGTCAATGTTCTCTGGTGGTTTCATGCGTTCTCATCCTCTTACCCATTTAATATTATTACGCATGAATAGAATATCAATGATTATTAATCATTCTTCTTATTAGTTTTCATTTTATCACGCATGATTCCGGCAAGCACACTATGCCGTTCCGGTTCAGCATTCTCATTCACTGGATTATCAATGGTTTCATTTGAATCCATATTGTCCACGGCATTATCATTAGCGTCATCATGTATCATGTAATGGCATAGGAACCAGCCACATGCAATGAACAATGCCGCTGATATCATGACTGTGAGCATTCTGAATGCATCAGGAATCATGTTAGTCGCAACGGTAATGATTGCGACGCCGCCAATGAGCAGGAAAACCATTGTGAGAATAATATCAATCGTTCGAGTTGTTTTCATTGTAATCAATTTTTCTTCTGGAATAACATCATGCTTAAATCAGTGTCATCCTCAACATAATCATCATGTTCATTATCATTGTTCACATTGGATTCATTATGTTTACATGAGAATCTGTCAATCATGGTGTTAACACCAGTGAAAATAAAAAATACTGACAGTATAATCAGGGCTATCATTTCGAAACAAAAGATAACGGCAAGCATGAACAGGAAGAATAATGGTTCTACTAATGAAATCAGAGCGCCAACTGCAAATCCTAAAACAATGATATGTACCGCTGTTTCCATACACATGATTAATCACTCCTTCCCAGTGGAACCGAACCCACCTTCACCGCGCACGGATTCAGGAAGTTCATTGGTTTCAATGAACACAGCCTGTTCGCATTTCTGGAATACCAGCTGAGCAATGCGATCACCCTTATTAATAATGAAATCCTCATCTGACGTGTTCAACAGGATGGCGCATATTTCACCACGATAACCAGCATCAATCAAACCAGGTGTGTTCACAATCGTGATTCCATGTTTCGCAGCCAGCCCGGAACGCGGTGTGAGCCAGCACAACCATCCTTCCGGGAATGCAATTGAAATGCCTGAATGAATCATCCTGCGTTCACCTGCATGCAATACGACATCCTCATTTGAATGCAAATCCGCGCCAGCATCATCCGCGTGCTTGCGGACAGGAAGCTCCGCATCAGGTGATAGTTTCTTAACCAGTACCTTGAAATCATCAGTCATTATGATTTTCCTTTCATTAGTATAATCCCATGGATTCTCATCCGAACCGATTTCAGCGCCGACAGGACGCATGCTTTCCCATTCCCTGTCCTCATCAGCCATGACATGATTCGTGGCATTATTCTCAAACAGTTCCCTTATGTCACTGGTGATCGGTTTGAATGGTTTCCTTGAATCCATGCATTCAATGCTATCACATCGTATGAGAGTATGGAACATTATTTTGACTATGATTTTGCTGACCCGCATTGTATCCACGAGTTGTCGAACCGCATCATAACCACTGATGAACTTCAAACGATTATCACGAGGCGCTTTCACCCCGAACATTCCCATCTGGTATTCAAAAAAAAGAATCGCCGCCGTTACATATCGCTCATGTTAATGTCCGTAAGCCTGTAATCATACCTGTATTCTGGCTGCACACATGTGAACACCAACGCCGTGCTACCCGTGTGAACCGCGCTGACACACAGCCGTGTCCTGATGCTCGCACTCCCGTATGCTCACCCTGAAACTCACAGGGGTACTCCCTGCTTGCTTTCAGGTGAACCAGGTCAGAAAGCCATTTTCAATGAGTTCCGAATGGCGCATTGTTCAATGTATTCATGATGGTTTTTAGCATTATTGGAAAACTGTCATTTCGATTCTGACGGTGATTTTCTGTGTTTTATGAGCAACGCATCGAAAACCGGGTTTTCCATCAATCTGATTAAAACAGCCGTCCACAGGGCGCAGAATATTCGGCTCTGTGGACGGCATCAAAATTCACGGAATTGTGGCATGCTGAAAAAGCATGGAAAGCAACCAGTATTATGATTACAATGAAAGCGTGCTGTATTCATATGCATGTCAATCATGTAATCAGGATGATTCCATCATGTGGTTCACCTGAAAGCAGACATATTCTGATTTGTGGAGAATCTGACCGGTTCACCTGAAAGCAGAACAATAATCATTGCATGTTTTCATACCGGAGCATCATGATTTTCAGACAGGTTCACCTGAAAGCGATGCGGATAATGAATCCATACGCACAACGAAAAGCACCTCTTGATGGAAATCCGCTTTCAGCTGATTCGCGGAAAGCGAATGATTATTATTCCGTTGCATTTAACTTGCCCACCTGAAAACCATTAATTCGCATCATGGAATGATAATCAATGACAACAATGCATTCATTTGAGTTATTAAACCAATTATTTATAATCTCATAATCAATCGTTTGAAAACTCATTCCGACCTGGTTCACCTGAAAGCAAGCAGGGAGTACCAGTGTAAGTTTAAGTGGAGAGCACCCGTCCGGCTAATATGCTGGTATACGCGGTCAATTATGCTGGTATACGCGGTCAATGCCGCGAGCTATGCACTTGTGCGCCGACAGGATGATCCTGAACACATGCTGATAACAGCGCTGCATGCAGGCTGAACAACGCCATTCATGAGCGACCAGTGACGGCGACGCTATTAAAAATAAAACCATGCATCGAATCCATAATCCATTATCATGCCATTCAAGCCATTTAAACGCCTCTCTGACGCGCTTACTTACCAAACATGAACAAGTTATGCTATTCCGCATCCAAACCTGTTAGAACCACGGTTAAATTATTTTCCGTTAAACTTTCATATATGCTATCATTGCATGCATGAAACATACTATTAACAGGAATGATTATCTGGCGCTCGCGCAGGCATATGTTGATGCTGCAGGCATTGACATCATGAAAAAACATGCATCCGGAATGGGAACAATGATAACAATTGAACGCCTCGCGGATGAATTGAATAAGAATCATATCACTGGACTGGATAAGAAACTGGTTCATGTAATCAAACATTCGATAAGGAAAGAATGTTCATGGATTAAACCTGAACAGCCATCAATGGAAATATTGGCGCTTATATTGGAAGCATGGCATAGATTCAATGATGATAAGCCAGCGCGTTTCATCGCGTTCCTGAATCCAATGATAGCATGGGAATTCAACCGGAATATCCGAGCTAACATGATGGTGTTCCTGAACAATATTGTGAAATCAACACGGAAACAACTTGAAACAGTCATGCCGCCGGATGATGACAATGTGTTCAATTGGAAAACAGGGAAATTCCAGAAGGACGTTATTAAGAACCATACACGCGCCAGCATTGAAACATTATATTATCCAGTCATTCATGATTTCGGCATAGATGCGTTCAAATGGATTCATGATTTCAATGTCATGAACGCGATGCGAGTCATGAAAACATTGAAACATGGTTTGAAAACCGGACATGGACGTTCATATGTGCTGAAATGGACACGTGGACTGCTTGATGAACACGGACAGGATGCGTTCAATGCCGTCATGGATTATCTTGATGCTGCAAGCGACACGGAATCAATAATTGAATTCGATGACGCCCTCATTAACCATGCATTGGAAAACGTGGATTATCCAGTGGAATTCACACGCGAGGCAGTCATGCTGGATTCACCTGCAAGCCGTGAACTGTTCGCATCTGAATTCATTGAAATTATCAACATGATGAAAACGCATGATGACGGTTTTGACAATGATCTCATGGGAAGCATTGTTTCCGTCATTGGTTCAAACAAGGCTGCATGGATTGCCGGATTCTCTCCTATGTGCCGGCATAAGAAGCGTGAAACGCTCCCGGATGAAAACGCATGCATTGATTATGTGAATGCATTGACAATGAAAATGCTCCGTGATAACAGCGAACTCATGCATACCATGTCAGCCATTCCAACGGAAATCCTCACGCAATCATATTCCATGCCAGTGTCAATCAGTTCATATGCAATACCTGTATGCTTTCACGGAGGCAATGGCATCATGCCGACTGATTTCAGAATGCACACGGAATATCCTACACGGAATCAGCTCCGCGAATTCATGACAATGGTGTATGCGAATGCGGACACTGCATACAGGTATTGCATATGGCGCAGACTCATTGACATGTACATGGCGAATGATTTAACCCGTGTGTTCAATGGAATGACATTGAATGATTTGACTGGCAGGAAATCAGGATTCATTCCGGCAGCGGAACGTGAATGGATTCAAAATGGCGTCATTCCTGAACGCATCATAATGAAACAGGATTCATATGGACGCGGAACCGCTCATATTCCAAATGAATTATTCAGTGAAACCATGAAACTGAGCATTCCAATGCCGGTTGAAACACTGAAAGTATTCAATGCTCTCCCAGTGTCATATGATGAGTTCAAGGAACAACATGGCACTGATGATGATGTTCTCATTGGAATCATTGATGACATGATGCGGCAGAACAAGGGAATAAGAATCGTTCATGATTGATATTTCTTTAT
>Ga0326512_10000880_pt1 | contig 25015 bp, 45 predicted proteins | sample 1_2617_0518_D_FD_203652 | JGI IMG/M metagenome (GOLD analysis project Ga0326512, IMG submission 203652) | Bovine rumen microbial communities from UC Davis, California, United States - 1_2617_0518 | ecosystem: Host-associated > Mammals > Digestive system > Stomach > Rumen | place: USA...
ATCAAGGCACTCGTTCCTTTTGTGGGCGAGATTGTTATGAACACCGGTGAGACAAGAGAGGTTTCTGACGAGATCGCAAAAGACCTCATCGGTGCGGGCTATGCCGAAAAGGTCGGAGGCAAAGAGCCGAAAGCCGAGGCAAAGCCGAAAGTAAAGAAGTAGGCGGATAGAGTTGGTTGCTCTTACGCATACGCGGTGCTATGGGCGGATGGGTCGTAGACCTGCCGCCCACTCTTGCCGCGATTCAGAAAGGATAGAGATATGAGCATTTCAGACATTACCGTGACAGATGTCGCAAATTATCTGCGAATCGACGAGCCGAGCGAGGTCGAGTTGTCGGAGATCAATATGTTTATGGATTCTGCAAAAGCGTCCATCATTGCGATGACCGGACTAACGCAGGAAGAAATCGACGGCCTTAATGATATGGTGCATCCTTTCCTTTTGCTGATTAGCGACCAGTACGACAACAGAAACGGCCACATTGATTCAAAACAGACAACAATGAATCAATCCATAATGGAGACAATCAGACGGCACTCCGTCAATTATCTGTGAGGTTACTATGAGGACGATGAACATCGGCAGGCTCAACAAAAGAGTCACGATCAAGCGCGAGGATGACACAGTGAACGCGCTCAATCAGAAGAGTAAAGGTCTTGTTGACGTTGCTACTGTATGGGCGAGCGTGGCACCGGTTAGAGGTGCAGAGCGTTATGAACTCCAAAAGCTTCATGAGGAGATCACTTACAGGATTTATATGCGTTACCGCTCCGGTATAACCGCGGATATGTTTATTGAGTGCGAGGGTCGGCTTTTTGATATCCAGTCTGTCATCGACGTTGATTTTGAGCACAAGATGCTTGAGATTGACGCGGTCGAGAAGATAAAAAAGACAGGGTGATTACATGAAAGAGTGGGAAACAGAGGTTACGGTAGTTGGGATCGATGACCTTGAGGAGTCGATGCAGAAACTTGTTAAGAAATACCCGGACAAGGCCGGGGAATGCTTGCGAGAAGAAGCGCTGCGTACTCGGAAGGAAATCGTGAAGAACGCGAAAAGCCTTACAAACACTCAAACAAAAAACAGAATGTCACTCGGTCGCATCGGGTCCTATAAGGTCTCGCAGGTTCAAGGCTTGGGAATCAATCAGTACGTCACGATATCGGCACGCTCTCCGCACTATCACCTGGTAGAGCGAGGACATGAGAGCGTCGTTCCGTATCACTTCACATGGAAAAACCCGAAGACAGGCGGAAAGATAAAACGCACCTGGAGCAAAGGCGGACAGCTACGCGGCAGGGTCTCAGGTCGGTTTTTCCTCAAGAAAGCGAAGGATGATGAGCAAGACCGGTTCCCGGAGTTTGTTTCCAAAATGGTTGACGAGTTGATAAAAGAGGCGGGTTTTTGACATGACATATACAGAATTAAAGGCGGGGCTGAATGCTCATTTACAGACTGTTTATCCGATGGTCTCGGATGATCCGAAAGTTTCGACCTATGCGTATTATGGCTTGGAGATCGTGGAGGGGTATCAAACACCCTGCTTTTTCACGCGCCTGGAAACGGGCGAGAGCAGACCCGCGAACAAAAGCACGCTCTATCACAGATTGACATACACAATCATGTATTTTCCCACGAACATCGATGAAATAGACCTCATGGAAAAGGTCGATTCTATTCGGTCTCTTTTCGAGTTGGGTGTCACAGTTGACAATGGAACGGAGAAGCGGACCGTCGACTGCATCGGGTTTGACTGGGGTTTTGGTGGCACGGACAGAGATATCCTAGAGATTAGCGTCGACCTTGAGTATCTCACCGACATTAGACCACCGGAAACAGCAGACATAATGAATGACGCTACAATCAAACTATCATATGAGGAGGTATAACAAAATGAGCGGAATGCCTAGTATTACTGTCCGGTTCATTGAAAAAGCGGCAACCGCTATCTCGCGCGGACAGCGTGGAGTCGTAGGACTCATTCTGCGCGGTGCGGTACCGTCAACGAACCCGGCCGTCATCGTGACGGAGTCGGATATCGTTGGAACATGGTCGGCGGCAAACAAGCAGTATTGCAAGGATGCTCTTATCGGGTACGCGGAGAAGCCGAGAAAGGTGCTTGCATATTTCATTGCAACCGACGCAACGGACTACTCCGACGCGCTGACGTATTTCTCGAAGAATTACGTCGACTATCTTGCGGTTCCGACGGTAGCAACGGATGAATTGGAGAGTTCTATCGTCACATGGGTAAAGAATGAATGGGATAATTTCAATTACATCTCCGTCGTTCTTCCGGACACAACCGCAGATTTCGAGGGTGCAATCAATTTCACAACCGACGACATCGTCGTTGGTTCGAACACCTACACAAGCGAGCAGTACACACCGAGAATCGCGGGCCTGCTTGCAGGAACACCGATGAATATGTCTTCTACTTACGCTCCGCTTGCGGAGGTTGACGACTGCGAGAAGCTGACGAAAGAGCAGAGAGACGCGGCTGTCAATGCGGGCAAGTTTATCTTGTACCACGATGGAGAAAAGGTCAAGGTTGGGCGCGGCGTTACATCGTTCACAACCACATCATCGACAAAGGGTGAGTCTTTCAAGAAAATCAAACTTGTCGACACGATGCGGATGATCTCGACCGATATCCGTCGGACTATCGAGGACTCTTACATCGGGAAATACCCGAACACCTACGACAACAAGATGCTTCTGATCTGCGCGATTAGAGCATACCTGGATGAGTTGGTTCGGGAAGAGATCGTTGGCGCAGGCTACACGATCGACATCGATGTTGAAGCAAACGCAACCTATCTCACATCGAAGGGCATCGACGTTACGAAGATGACCGAAGACGAGATCCGCAAAGCGAACACTGGAGACCACGTTTACCTCGTGGGCCGCATGAGCCTTATCGACACGATGGAAGATGTGGATATCCCGATTTATATCTGATAAGGAGGTGTAAAAGATGGGAAAGGTTATCAGACCGGAGAGAGTGTTCAACGGCTCATGGTCATCACTTTGGATCGACGATGAGGAGATGGCGGAGGCAACCGCAGTTGAGGCGAAACTCTCACTTGAGAAAACAGAAGTAAATCAGACCGGCACGTTGGCGAAGGGTTACAAGATCACCGGTACCGACGGCAAGGGGTCTATCAAGATGAACAAGATCTCCTCGTTCTTCATTTCGAAGATCGCAGGAAACATCCAGGCGGGCAAGACAACCGTTTGTCAGATCCGCTCGAAGATCGCTGACCCCGACGCGGTAGGTGCCGAGGATATCCTTCTGACCGGAGTTACATTCGATGAGGTTGAACTCATTAACTGGGAAGCGAAAAAACTGCTTGAGGAGAATATCCCGTTCTCGTTCACCGGCTTCGAGGTTCTTGAGAGTGTCGACCACTCAACCGCGATTTCATAAAACAAACACAACCCCTGCCCTTTCCGGGCGGGGGATATTTTGGGTATATAGCAACCAACGAAAGGAGTCAAAAATGTCATTAGTAGATGAATTGATGAAAGCAGACGCAAGAAAAGCAGACGAGAGAGAAACGGGTGTTTTCAAATCTCACCAGTTAGCGAAGATTCTCGGAAAGAATGAACCGGTAGACGTTCAGATTCAAGAGATTTCACAGAGACGCAAAAACGAGCTCGTCTCTATGGCATACGATGGTGATGAGGTCAACATCGCGAAAGCGTTTGACGCGAACCTCAAGGTGGTCGTGGCCGGTGTCGTAGATCCGCCATTAAAAGACAAGGATCTACAGGAAAAATTCGGTTGCAAGATGGCAATCGACCTTGCAGAGAAGCTGTTCAAGGATGAAATCAACGCTCTTTCAACAGCAATCGCAAATCTTGGCACGGTCGGTGATGAGGTACTGGACGAGGCTGAAATAAAAAACTGATAAAGACGGACGCGCGGGTACAACAAATGTATTGGTGTTTCCGTGAACATAACATAACCCCATCACAGTATTGGAATATGGGTGATGGGGAAAAACGGATAATAAGGGTATTCATGATCCAGGAGATCGAAGACAGAAAGCGGGAATGATATGGCGAACACGAAAATCATTGATGTCATCCTACAATTAAAAGACAAAATGACCGCTCCGATGAACGCGGCAACGCAGAACCTCAAGGCAAATGCGAACCAGTACACAAAAATCGGACGCGATATGCAACGGACCGGTCGGAATATAGCAAGGGCCGGTTCCTCGCTCACAAAGATGATCACGGCCCCTGCAGTGGCTCTTGGTGCGGTGGCCTACAAGGAATACGGAGAGTATGATAAACAGATGCGTCTCGTTCAACAGACGATGGGTGCGACTGCAGATGAATCGAAGATGCTCTCCGAGACCATCAAGGAGTCTGCTTCTAATTCGGTCTATGGTATGCAGGACGCGGCGGACGCGGCTCTTAATTATGCAAGAGCCGGTTATGATGCAAAGCAGGCCGCCGATATGATCTCTCCTGCTTTTAATCTCGCGGCAGGCACGGCAACGGACCTTGCAACGGTCACTGCCGGTCTCGGTGCAACCATGAAAGCATTCGGGGCAGATTCAGAAGAAGCGGCAACCTATACGGACGTATTCGCGAAAGCACAAGCGCAAGCACAGACAACAGTCGAGGACCTGTTCGATGCGTCGGCAAAAGCCAGTGCACTTTTTGAGACAGCAGGGTGGAGCATTCAAGACCTGGCAACCGCGACGGGTGTTTTAGGTGATGCGTACATCTCCGGTGCAGAAGCAGGAAACGCTCTCAAGAGTGGTATCGCTAATCTGTCTTCACCTAACAAAACAGCGGCTATATGGATGAATAGACTCGGCATCGAAGTCACGAAAGCCGACGGAACATTTAAGTCGTTCGAAAAAACACATAAAATGCTACACAAGGCATTCAAGGGCCTGACACAAGAGGAACAGACGCAGGCGGCAACGGCTATTTTCGGCAAGTTCCAAATGGGGAAATGGCTTGCACTTATCAAACGCTCTCCTAAAGATATCAATAGCATGGAATCCGCTCTTGGCAGTGCATCGAACACAGCGAAAGGTATGTCCGATGCTCTCATGGAAGGGCCTGGAGGAGCCATTGAAAAGCTAAAATCAAACTGGGATATATTCAAGAAGACACTAGGCGAGACAATCGCACCGGTCATCACCCCGCTGATTGAGAAGGTCACGGAGATGATGCAGGCATTCTCACAGATGAGCGACGAGCAGAAGCAATCTATCGTCAAGATGGTTGCGTATGCGGCAGCCATTGGGCCTGTTTTGATCGTTATCGGCAAACTGATTATCGGGGCCGGTAAACTGTTCACGACGCTCGGAAAACTAGGAAAAGCCATCAAGGGCGGCACCGGTCTTTTCAATCTGTTCGCGAACGTATCAAAAGGGCCGTTTTTAGGTGCTCTTGGTGCGATAGGAATCGCGATCGGTGTTGTCATTCGGAACTGGGACAAGATTTCGGAAAAGGTCGGGAGTTTCTATCAGAAAGTGAAACCCTCGCTTGATAAGATTATGAAACTATTCAACAAGGTTTTCGGTTGGATCGCGGACATCATCGACGCAATAGCAATGCCTGCTCTTGATTTAGTTCTCGGGGCAATCCAGGGCATCATCGACTGTCTCGGTGGGGTTGTGGATTTCATGACCGGAGTATTCTCAGGGGATTGGTCGAAAGCCTGGGAGGGTTTGAAAAATATCGCAATGGGTCCGATTAAGGCAATCGACGAGGCTCTTGATGGGATATTCTCGAAACACGCGTCAAACCTGCTCGATATGTTCGGCATCGGTTTGAGTGATAGGAGTGTCGAGAAGAATCAGAAAATCAGATCCTATTTCTACAACAACGACCTTTTGAACAAAGGTTTTGAGTTAAAGTCAAACGGGCAAGGAAAGGTCTATATCGCAGACAAGCGCGGCGAAGATATACCACTCCCGAGCAACATCGAGAACGACCTGCAACACCTGGCAAGTGGTACGAAGAATTGGAAGGGTGGACTTGTACAGATCTCCGAGCGTGGCGGGGAAATCGTCGACCTGCCGAGCGGGTCGAGGGTATATCCGCATGATGATAGTGTCCGCAGGGCGTACAACGATGGGGTCAGGTCTTCCCATGTGATCAACATACCAAAACTTGCTGACCAAATTATCGTCAGAGAAGACGCGGACATCGACATGATAGCGGCAAAACTCGCGCACAAACTCGAAAAGGTATCACAGAACGTCGGGGCAAACAAGATCGGGTATCAGTTCCAGGGTTAAGGAGATATCAATGGAAAACACAAAAATTGAACTGCAGATAGGTGAAGCGTCGTTTGTCTTTCCGGTCACACCGGAGTCATTCGACATTCAGAGCGGATATGATCACCAAACGGTCAACATTCACGGACTCGGAGAGGTCTTATTGAGGGGAAAGAGAAACCTCAAATCTATCTCGTGGAGCTCCTTTCTGCCCCGCGAACGATATGAGTGGTGTCAAGTATCAGAGGCGGATTTCAAGGCCCCACCGATTTTCATAGCGGCATTACATCTTGCCGAGGATGACGAGATGGATATCCGCGTGAACATCACAAATCTGATATCTATGCCGGTCGTGATATCGGCCCTCAATTTCGGACAGGATGACGGGGTCGGAGATGTCAACTATTCTATCACGCTCACGGAGAATCGAGACGTTGATACACCATCGGCTGAAAAGCAGACAGCGAGCAGGCCCGTGAAGAAGGTCACTTCCCATCTCTATAAATGGAAGAAGGGCGACACTTGGAAGAAGGTAGCGAAGAAAGAGATGGGTGATACCGAAAAATGGAAATCACTCAAGCAGACAAACAAGAAGCGCATCGATGACGCGGTGAAGAAGTACAAGAAGGAACACCCGAACGAAAAGACCATCAAAGACGAAACGGCACTTATTGGGGAGAAGGTGCTGATTAAGTAGGAGGCAGGCATGGAGTTTGTAAAACCCTCACTAAAATGGAAGAAAAAACTCATTCCTTTTGTGTCTCTTACCTGGAGCGGTACAGATACGCAAGCATCAAGAGTCATCGAGTTTGACCTTGCCTGGAATCCGTATGATAAGGACTTTCCAAAATGGAAAATCAAAAAGGGTGATGTTGTCGAGTTATGGTTCGACGGGTCAGACCATGCGTGGTTCGTAGGGACAATCACAGCAAGGGAAAAGACCGACGATATCGGCACGGCCCATTATGTAGCAAGGGATTTCATGTATCACCTGCTCAATTCAACAGGTACCTACATTTTCAAGAACACCACACCGGAAAAAATCGTTGAAAAGGTCTGTTCCGATGTGGAAGTTAAGACTGTCGATTTATTCAAGACAGGCATCAACATCAAGAAGATGATTTTTGAGTCGGCCTGCTTATACGACATCATCGTCAAGGCATACAGAAAAGTGAAAGCAGAGACCGGCAAGAATTATCTGCCGGTTATGTTGGAGAATAAAGTCACAGTCTTGGAAAAGGGCAATCCATCCGGGTGCGCTCTCACGCAGGGAGTCAATATCACATCTGCGACTTATTCGGATAATACGGATAACATGGTTGACCTGGTTAAGATTTACAACGACAAGCACAAGAAGGTCGGAGAAGTCAAGGACAATGACAACCTCTCAAAATATGGCGTGTTCATGCAGTCAATCCAAAAAGAGGACGGCGTGAACGCGAAGAAAGCCGCGAAAGCAATGTTATACGGTACGACAAGAGAGGCATCCGTCGAGGCTCTCGGAGATATCCGGGCCATGAGCGGCTTCACGATAAAGATTGACGATCCCGCAACCGGTCTTTCGGGAAAGTTTTATATCACATCGGATTCTCATACCTTCTCAAACAACACGCACACGATGAGCCTTGACCTCACTTGGAAGGACTCAATGGAGGAGGGTGCGGACACATGGAAGAAAGAGAAAACGACAGAGACCACGACAGGCGGTGGATATGGTGGATATAGCGGTGGCGGGTCGGTATCTGTTCCCGCGACACCACAACAGCCACAGACCGTGATATCTTATGCTTACTATGTGGATGGAATGAGGACAGGCCCTTCTACCTGCAACGAAACAAGCTATCACTCGCATGGCGGGTGCGTTTTGTTAAAGAGCGAGAAAGAAAAGAACCACACAACACTCGTTCACAAGCTGACCGTCGCGCAGATAAAGAAGAAGCGAGATTTTCAAGGCAGGGTCTATAAACCATGCGCGGCTTGTTGGTCGGGTGGCAATCCGAACGTGGTCGTGCCTGGATCACTTGCGGCAACCGATCCGAGATACCAGGATCAAAGAACATCGGCGGTGAACACAAAGAATGATTCGGGGTACGCAAAGCAGGGCACTCATTCGGCTATCAATTCAAGAACAGATCCGAGATATATGTATATCAATTCGGACGGAAAGCGATATAGAGCATGAATCCTTATGAAAAACTGATAAAAACAATGAGAGAAGAAGCGAAGAATGGAGTTGACATGGCATCATTCGGACTTGCCGAGATGACCGGAGCGGACTCTCTCACCTATAATGGGATGGAGTTTGAAGCGGACGACTGCCTTTTTGCTGACCATCTCCTCGAAAAGCGGTTGAAAAACCTTGATTTCGAGATTGGAGATGATGAGCCGAGCGAACACGAAGACCATCACATACACCCGTGGACAGATAAGTCGGAATACATAACAGAATTACAGAGCGGTGACACGGTGTTTGGCATTTTGATCGACACAGACGAAGATCAGAAATTTCTTGTGTTGTGTAGAGTAGGAGGTTGATATGTTTCCTTTTGATATGGACGAGGCCGACGAACTCGCGCTTGTCGAAGAAAACGTCGAGACGGAACCGGCCCCGGAGTATGAGATTGACTTTGACACCATGACGTTGACCGGTCGGATGATAACTGGGGTTGATGCGGTCAAGCAATGGATAAGACTGTGTTTAGAGGTTCCGAGATACAGATACACTCAATATCCATGGACGTACGGACAGGACTTCGAGGACATGATCGGGAAGACATACACAGAGGGAGACCTCAAACCCATCCTCGAAAGGATGGTAAATGAGGCCCTGTCTCTCAATTCTGAAATAACGGCAATCACTAATTTTGGTGTCGTAAAGAACGGCGATCATGTGACGATGACATTTCGCGTCTCGACGATTTACGGAGATGCAGACATGATACATTCATACATAGGAGGGTAAAATGTACGAGGACAGAACAATGGAGAACATCACGCAAGAGATGCTCGACACGTTCGGGGCGGATGTTCGAACGGATGTCGGGTCTCTCGCTTACAATGCTTGCGTGAAAACGGGGTCAGAACTCGAGGATGTTTACACAGACCTCGAGGTGCAGGAAAGCAATGCCCTGCCGGACACAATGGACTTGATGCACCTCATTCGGTTTGCGGCTGAAAGGGGCACGCAGTACAAGTACGCGACGGCGGCAGTCGTGACCGGAGTTTTTGAGCAGGCAATGTCAATCGGGGATAGGCTCTCTTGCAGTGATTACATTTACGACATCACATCGGCAGTCGAGGGAGAAACAAATACTTATCTCTTGACCTGCGAGACAGTCGGCACTGCTCCGAACACAATCACGGGCGACCTCGAGCCGGTTGACTACATCGAGGGGTACAACGGCGGAGAGATCACAGAGGTTTCTATCCCTGGAACGGATGACGAGGACACAGAGGTTTTCAGAGCGAGAGTGATCGGGTCTTACGAGTCGCTTGCGTTCGGTGGAAACAAGGCAGATTTCAGAGATTACATTGACGGCTTATCCGGTATCGGTGGTTGCAAACCGAAAAGACGAGCATCGGACTCGGAGTGGATAAATATCTATATTATCAATTCAGATTTCGGGGTTGCGTCATCGTCTCTCGTTGAGCAGGTACAAGAACTCGTTGATCCGGTCGAATCTCACGGAGAGGGCGACGGAAAAGCGGGAATCAATCAGAAAGTCAACATTCTCTCCGCAGGCTCGGAGACGATCAATGTATCTGCGACGCTCACACTTGACACGGGATATGATATCGAGACGATATCTCCGCAGGTGCCGGATAAGATCGAGGCTTATCTCTTGGGAATGCGTAAAGAGTGGGAATCGAACGGACAGAATGAGGAGGTTGTGAGGCTTGCGAGGATAGAGGCGGCAATCCTTACAATCGAGGGTGTGCTTGATGTCTCAAATCTGAAAATCAACACACTCGCACAGAATCAAAACATAGCATGGACAGACATACCTGTTCTCGGGACAGTGACAGTCACAACATAAGGAGGCGCGTATGTGGATAACGGCTGACGCAGTGAAAGGCATCCCCGACCTTGACCAGTTCAACGACGCAGTCGACGACCAGGTCGGAGATATAAACACAGAGATCACGCGGCTTGATGAGGACAATTATTTCGACAATACAAGTGAGAGCAGGATCGAGCGGTGGGAAAAAATACTCAAACTGACACCGAGAGCAGACGACACACTGGATGAGAGGCGGTTTGCAGTTCATTCAAGGGTTATTGATAAACTGCCTTACACTTTCCCCGTCGTAGAGAGGGAACTGGGCGCACTCGCACCCGGTTCGGAGTTTACGAGAGAGCGTGACGAGTACGGCATGACCGCAACGGTCAAATTGCCGCTCACGTCCATCTCGAAAATATCCGATGTGAATTCCATGCTTGACAGAAAGCTCCCTCTTGATGTGATATACACAATTATAATCATGTACAACACTTGGGGATCTGTCAAGGCTGATACTTGGGGAACAGTTAAATCCAAAACTTGGAAACAAGTTAAAGAAGATATAGGAGGGTAAAAATGAACTACACATCAAACTACAATTTCAATCTGCCGGAGGATGAAGATTTTGCGGATATTGCTGATCTGACAAATAACTGGGCCGAAACAGATTCCATTTTAGCCGGTAAAAGTGACCTCTCTAACCTTGGAACCGTAGAAACGGCAACAGCTACATATCCGCATACGGTAGGTGAGTATTTTGTAGATGCTAATGGTCAGTTTGTTAAGTGTACGGCTGCTATAGCTGTAGGAGATACGATTGCTGTTGGGACTAATGTATCGATCATAGGTGTTGCACAAGTTTTAAGTGAGTTAAATAGCAATATTGATGTGCTGAATGGTAGTAAAATAGAGTATTTTGCATTATCTAATGCCGCTCCTTCACGGACTTTCTCATATGAGACAATGCTTTTTCTAGTAGTAGCTTGCACGGACGGTAGTTATACAGAAATCTTTGTATTTGGTGTCTCAGGAGTACCATATCCTGTTGAAATAGCTAAATCAGATACCAAGCATACCATAACATATAATAACGATAATACGGTTACTGTAACAAAATCTGATGGAAGATCTTCAAAGGGATTTGTTATACATGATTAACCCACGATGAAACTCAGTAAAACACATATAACGATTCTATAAAACAATCATTTCATTAAGGAGGTTCAAAATGGCAAAATTATTAAAACTTTCAAACGACAAAGAGTTTTATGTTTGTGAGGGTTCAACTGTAAACAATCTCATCAATGTATTTCACACTATAGAAGAAGCTGAAGCATTCAGAGAGAATCTCACAGATGAACTACTCACAGGAGCAACTCTTAATGGTGAGGAAATGACACATCCATTGGATGATATTTCAACTGTAGAAGATCCTCACAGTCATAATATAACTGCTTCTTATTTTCAGAAGATTCCTGATCCCGAATTGGAAGAAGGTGACTAATGAATCAAATAAAAGGCATAAAGCGCAAACAGTCACCAAATCCTATTAACTGACAAATTTTATGGAGGAAAATGATGGACGCAATCGAAACAGTCGCTCTTGACCAGGCGGACATCATCGCGCGACTCGTGAGGATGAATAAGGAGTTATTGGCAGAACTCTCACAACACCGGCTTGTTGATGCGGAAGAACGGGAGTTAGAGGATCTCGTTCGGCGGACTGGGGGTGGGTTATGTGGGAATCAGTAGAAAGGCTCGCAGAGAGCGGGAAAGGTTGGTTTGTCCTCATTATCATCTTTCTGATTATTTTCGCTGTCAGAATGGGGTATATGAAGGTCAAGACCGATAAAGTGCTAATCGGCAGAGACTCCGGTGAACACGAGCGCATGATCATGAAGAAGCAAATCGATTTCGCACACACGGCTTGCATGGCGTTCGAGAAGAGAATCCCACGATTCGACAATTATAACACCTATCTCGGCAAGTATATCGCGGAACTCACGTTTGATGAAATCGTGAACTGGATAACGGTCAATCACATTTCGGATGACAAAGACTATATACAAATCAAGCAAGACATTATATGGGATATCATCACCACAGAGACCATCGATGACCACATGAGGACGGACAAATTCAAAAAGGTCGTTTTTCAGAATGTGGAGACGATAATCAATAAACTCGTACAGATACGAGAAAATGATGGAAAGGAGTGATTTCATGAGCGCAGTAGCAGGTTCACTTACAATTATGATCATGGTCGCAATCGTCCTGGAGGCTCTTGTTGAGTACATCAAGACGATTTTCAAGATGATCGAAGAGGGGAAGTATAAGACAGCTATCACACAGGGCGTGACCATCGCTCTCGGTATCGGCCTTGCTTTTATCTTCCATCTGCATCTGTTTGACGATGTGATGTCTTCATTCTATGAGGGTCTGTACATCAATCCGACGATCGACACGATCCTTACCGGGATATTATTCTCGCGCGGATCAAATTACTTCAGTGACCTCATAAAACGGCTGACAAATATCGATGTATTCAACCCGGATGACGTACAGATTAAAATCGGAGATGGATCGGACATGGATAGCTTTCTGAAAGGAGAATGACATGGGGAAAGTTTACGATTTTTATATCAAGGCAAAGCCTATCTCGTACAGTAGCAGACCGAGACTCAAGAAGAGCGTCGAAGGAATCGTGATCCACAACACCGGCAACGATAACGACACGGCCCGCAATAACTGCTTTTTCTTCGGAGCACAGGGCGGTAACGAGAGAAACGCGGGGGCGCACTTCTTCATCGATCAGAACGGAACCATCGGACGGTCAATCCCGATGAACCGGTCCGCGTGGTCGGTCGGGAATCCGAAGGGATGCTACGCTCCAGGCCCGTATGCAGGACAGCTTGACAATTTCAACACGGTGTCAATCGAACTGTGCGACATCATGAGCAGGGAACCGTCGGAGGCCATGCTCGAAAGTCTCGACAGACTCGTTGCATACATCAAGAAGCACTGCAAGAACGTACATTCTATCGTGAGACACTACGACATCGTTCGCAAGGACTGCCCGCACCGGTATGTCGAGGATGAGAAAGCGTGGCGGAAATTGCAGAGCCGACTCAATCAGATTATTCAGAGTTAGTCATTTTCATTTCCTCCTGTTTCCCCCGCCCGAAAGGGTGGGGGATATTTCTTTTGTCAATTTTGTTGAAAAATGACAATTTTCCATCAAGGGTATAGGCGGGGGTATAGGCGGTACACCCCTAAATACCCCCTATTTTTCCCATATAATCATGGTTTAACAACACGAAAATGAACATAGAAAAACCCTTGCAAGTAGCGTATTTTCGCTATTTTGCAAGGGTTTTAACTTTTCGCGCTCGAGAGGATTCGAACCCCCGACACCTTGGTCCGTAGGCAATCGGTGTTATACGGTTTTTCGAGCGTTTTCGACAGAGGTATGGGCGGGGGTATAGGCGGCCCCTAAAATCTCGGCCGCGCTCTTCATGGTCTCCTCGTCCTGGTGGGTGTAGATGTTCGCCGTCGTTTGTATGTCAGCGTGGCCCATTAGCTTCTGTGCGACTCGAACATCTATTCCCCTTTTCTGAAGGTCTGTGCAGTATGTATGTCTGAAAATGTATGGTGTGAAATCGTCCGCTAGTGGGAACGGCGGCACGAGCTCGTTCCGGTATGTCCTGCACCCCATTTCGAGGTTCATCTCTCTCTTGAGCCTGTTCGTCAGCCTCTTATATGCGGTCTCCGTAAAGGGCAGATTCGCCCCATTTTGGCAGACAAAGTCAAAAGGTGGGGAATGCGTCACCTTATCATATAGAACGGCAGGAAGGGGCACCACACGGTCAGCGGCGGCCGTCTTCGTTCCCCTTATGTGGAGGAACGTGCAGCCGTTCTCGATGGATATGTCTTTTCCCTGGATTCTCCTCGCTTCGCTCGGCCGGCATCCGCAGTAGAGCATGAACTCGAACAGGATGAAACGCGTGTCCTTCTCACAGACAGCAAGAAAGGCTTTTCGCTCCTTTTCTGTGAGTGACCTTCGTTTTCCTGCGACGGCATCCGGTCGGATCAGATGGGCGGCCGGTGATTCGAGTATCAGCTTATTCTCAACAGCCTTTTCGAAGATGAAGCATAACTCTTGATGTAGCTTCGTTATATGGCTCTTACTCGCTCCGGTCTGCGCGTTAAGTATCTCCTGGCACTGAATCGGCTTGACATCTTTCAACCTTATGCCGCCGATGACGGATGTGATGTGCTTGTCTATCCGGCCCCGCATCTGCTTGGCGTACTGCGGTGACACGTTCGGCTTGTAGACGGCCAGGCACCGGTTCACCCACTCGGCCACAGTGGTCTGCTCGGAGATCGTGACTTTTCCCTCTTTCAAATCCTTGAGTTTGAGGGCCTTTTTAGAGATGACTTCCTCAAGTGTGTCTCCGTAGACGTTGTACTTTTTCCCATCATACCGAAAAGATTTCGTATATGCGTATTTTTTCATATAACCGCACTCCTATATTGATTTCAGCATCCCACTGATTAACACGATAGCAAGAATGACCATCACAACGATAAACCATTTTTTCTTGTAGAACGGCTGTTCTTTTCGCCACTGTTCTTCCATCGCCAGGCGTTCCGCTTCTTTCTGCAAGTCTTCCCATTCAGAGTCTGTCAGCACACAAAACTGCAATTTCAGACCGCACTCATCGCTGTCATCGTCGAAGTAATAGCACTCAATCACATCTACATAGAATGGATCATTGAGATACGGCAGAAACTTTTCGACCTCTTCCGCAGGAACGACACCGATATCAAGGCCGGTCTTCGGTTCGATGACCATGAGGGCCGGTTCTCCTTTGTACTCGAACCGCTCCAGGTCGAGTTTGTCTCCAGGGATGATCCTACCGATCAGATCCTGCCTTTTCTTTCTCGGGTCCTTCCTTGATTCATAGCGTATTCCATGTAAATGAAACATCTTATGATATTTCATAGGTAATCCCTCCAGTCAACAAAAATGATGTTTCTCACGCGGTTTCTGACCCGCCCTTTTTGATATACTTTTGAGATTCAAGCAATCCATCAACATACGCAGACAAACGAGCGACATCCATTTCGTCAAGCAGATCAATCTTTTTCGCGAGGTCTGTCTCGATGAAGACCGACTCTTCTTCCTTATCATATCCGAGAAGATAATCGGGTGACACACCGAGAGCGTCAGCGAGTTTTGCAATCTTGTCTCGTCGCATATTAGCAATAATGCCCTGTTCCCACTTTCTGACGGTACTCTTTCCTACTCCGACGCGGTCCCCGAGCTCCTCAAGGGTCAATCCTTTTTTCTTTCGGAGCATTTCGATTCTTTTCCCTGTCTCCATGCGATCACCTCCCCACATAAATATAACACAAATTATCGACAAAAGCAACCGAAAAAGACACATTTTAGAAAAAAAGTGGCTTTTTTGTTATTTTGTGGTTGACAGACACAAGATTATGTGGTAAGGTATAAGTGTCGTTAAAGACACTCGACAGAAAGGAGGTACCGATGAATAAAAAGATGCTATATGCGAAGATGCTAGAGAAGGATATCACTCGCGAGCAGCTATGCGAGGACATTAAGATGAACAAGGCCACGTTTTCACGCAAGTGCAACGGCCATTCAGAATTCACTCTTGGCGAGATCAATAAGATATGTAGCCTCCTGGGTGTTTCGCCGATGGGTATTTTTTTTGAGGAAAAAGTGTCGTAAAGGACACATCGAGGAGGACCGCCCATGTCAAAACAAGAATGGCTGAAAGAAATCATCACCGGCCTGGAGCGGCAAACAGGAACGCCTGGCATTCGGTTCGGTACACAGACGGAGCTCATGCGTGTGCTCGGATATCATGACTTGAAGTATTTCAAGGCCGAGTATCTGCAGGGAATCGAACCGGTCACCGGTAAAAAGTATTCTGTCCGCGATTTCGTGGACGTAAACTTCGGGAGGAAATTACTATGATCAAGAACCTATTAACAGACACGACACCCCTTGAGATATTGAAAGAGTTTGCAACCTGCGCTCTCGCGTTCGGTCTCGTCGGTGTCCTGGTCTTTCTATCAACACTTATCTGAAAGGAGAAGCCTATGAACTCATTTTTCAAATTAGAACCCACAATCGAGGTAAAAGTGCACAACGAAGAGTATGATTTTCACTATCTTTTCAAAGCAACGGTCACCGGGTACGACGCGGTCAAGGAGATTGATGCGTTTGTCAAGAAGTACATACCAGGACACTACTTGACAACAAGAGAAATCTTAGAGAAGAAAACGGAGGTTTGCGCGGATGACGAAGCGAGAGGTTGACATGATGCTTGACGAGGCCATTGACATCCTGCTTGAAGCACCGGACGAAACGAGGGAGCGACACCCGGATTGCAGATGGTCGGACTGTGACAGGCTCGTCAGAAACGATGCGACAACGATGCTATGGGATATCAAGGCTTGTCTGCGCGGTGAGTTAGTCATCCCGGAGTATTTCGAGAGGTACAACGCGGCAAGACTTGACAAGATAAACGCGGCGAAGAGGTAAGGCTCGACTTGAAAACATCACACCGAAGGTCGATGCAGGGTGGTTCAATTCCGCCCCGTCGCTTGGGAGCGCACCCACAAAAAATGAGAAGGAGGACATCACATGACTTTCGAAGACTTGGCAAAGGTAAACGCAGACATCAAGACAACCAACATCAAGGGCAAAGAGTATGCGGAGGTTCCGGAGCGCGTGACGGCATTTCGGAAGGTCTGCCCGAACGGGGCAATCGAGACGGAGTACACGCTTGCGGGGAATGTCTGTATCTGCAAGGCGACAATTCGAGACGATGAGCGGAGAATCCTCGCGACTGGGATCGCATACGAAAAAGAGGGATCAAACTACATCAACAAGACAAGCTACATCGAGAACGCGGAGACATCTGCAGTCGGACGAGCACTCGGCTTCGCAGGGTTCGGAATCGCGGCAAGTATAGCGAGCGCGGACGAGGTTAGACACGCAATCGAACTGCAGGACGCGGACAAGAAGAAAAAACAGAAAATCACGGACATTGAAGCAAAAAGCCTGCATGACCGGTGCGGGGGCAATGGGGACCTCGAAGCGTTCCTGCTCGGTCAAATCCGGTTCAAGGCCTGGTCCGAACTGACTTATGAAGCATACGAGTGGATCAACGCGAACTGGCAAGCGCAGGTCGAGAAGTACAAGGCGCACTGATATGGAGTTTATCGGGAAAATATCGGGAGTCAGCAGGGATGTCATGAGCGGTTCGTATGTGATCTCGTTCACGACATCTGACCTGCCCGAACTGCCAGGTAATGACGCTCTCCTTCGGGTGAATGCGAAGCAGTACAGACAGAAGCGGTCACTTGATGCAAACGCTTATGCGTGGGTGCTCATGTCGAAGATCGCGGATGCAACCCATCAAACGAAAGAACAAGTGTATGTCAGAGAATTAAAAGATTACGGTCAACACGCCTTTCTCTTTCGGGTCGAGCATGGCACGAAGGTCAGCCTTGATGGAGTTTATGCGACTTTCCTAGAGTACGACGGCCGATTTGACATTTACGAAGCATTCAGAGGGTCATCGACCTACGACACGAAGGAAATGAGCGATTTCATCGACGGAATCATCCAGGATGCGAAGGAACTCGGGATTGACACGGCCCCTGTCGTGGAACTGGACGAGATCAAGAAAAGGTGGCGGATATGATCAACAGCGAAAAACGGTGCTATATGTGTGGAACCTATCAGAATCTTGATATCCATCACTGTATTCACGGCACCGGCCGACGCAGGCTTGCCGACGATGACGGCCTTACGGTCTATCTGTGCAGGGCGGACCATGACAAGGTACACCACGACAGAACACTTGACCTCGCATTCATACAGATGGCGGAGCGGCACTATATCGGGCATATCGGTACAGAGGATGATTTTCGGAAAAGATACGGAAAATCATGGTTATGAAAGGAGACGATTATGAAACTTTACGACATCAACAAGGAAATGATGGAGATTTACAACACCATCGACCTCGATTTCGAGACCGGTGAAGTTGGGGAGAATTACGATGAGGACCTTTATCAGAGGTTCATGGAACTGGCGATGGAGCGCGAAGAGCGGCTCCAGTGGATCGCGAAGTTGTACTTGAACACGAAAGCGGAGATCCCTGGCATCAAGGAAGAGATTGACAGACTCGCGAAGAAGAAAGCGGCTGCAGAGAGAAAATGTGAGTCACTCTTGAAGATTCTCGACCGCGAGTGTGCGGGTCAAAAGACAGATCTCGGAGTCGCGACCGTATCATACCGGAACACAACAAAAGTCGACTTCACCGAAGAGGGCCTGTGCTTGGCATGGCTGAAGGACAACGGTTACACCGACGCATACAAGATAGAGCAGAAAATCAACAAGAACGAACTCAAGAAGATTTTCAAGACGGTTGACGAGATACCCGGAGCGGTACAGATAGCGAGCAAATCCTGTAGCTTGAGATAGGAGGCATCTATGAGCAAAAAAACGACACAGTGCGACAGGCTTTTGTCGTACCTGGAAACACATCCGGGCATCACCCCGATGGGTGCGTGGAATGAACTGGGAATCTATCGGCTCGGTGCGAGAGTGTGGGATCTGAAACACAAGCGCGGGTACAACATCACAAAAAGGCTTGTGACGGTTCAAAACAGATTCGGAGAAGATTGCAAAGTGGCACAGTACAGATTGGAGGCATAAGATGAACAAAGTTATTCTGATGGGAAATCTGACGCGTGATCCTGAAATCAGGTACGCGCAAAACACAAACATGGCAATCGCAAGGTTTTCCCTTGCGGTCAACAGACGGTATGCGAAAGAGGGTGAAACGGACACAGACTTTTTCAACCTGACGGCTTTCGGAAAGCAAGCGGAGTTTGTTGAAAAGTATTTCAGCAAAGGATCTCGGATGCTTGTCACCGGACGCGTCCAGAATGATAACTACACCAACAAGAACGGCGAGAAGGTGTATTCGGTGCAGATCATCACGGAAGAGATCGAGTTTTGTGAGCGTAAAGGCAGCGGGGCAAAGTCAGACGTTCAACCGACACCGCCGCCGGCGGGTGATGATGACTTTGTCGATGTTGATCCGAACGCAGCCGGTGACATTCCGTTCTTTATGCAGAATTGAGGGAAACGATGAAAACGATGTATTTTCAATTTGACATACCCGGCACACCACGGGGCAAGCAACGGCCCCGCGTGGTGCGTCAGAATGGGCGGACAATCTCTTTCACGCCGGATCAGACGGTTCAATATGAGAATCTTGTCAGATGGTGCTATAAGACGGCGGAAGGCAAACGCTTTCCGGATGATGCGGCCCTGAAAGTGATCATCAATGCCTTTTATGAGATACCAAAGTCAGTCAGCAAGAAAAAGCGTCAGCAGATGATCAACGGCGAAATCCGGCCGACGAAAAAGCCGGATGCTGACAATGTGGCGAAGATCGTTTGCGACTCACTCAATGGTATCGCATATCGGGATGATGCTCAAATCGTGACTTGCATCATCAAGAAATGGTATTCAGAGGAGCCGAGTGTGTCGGTTGAGATCGAGGAGGTTGAGGTTTTTAAGAAGGAGGAATAGATGGACAACGAGGAAAAGAGTGCTCACACACTGGCACTTGCGGCGAAAATGAGTATTCAGTATTACAGAAAGCCGCTAATCATCACATACTCCGGAGGAAAAGATTCCGATGTGATGCTACACCTTGCGGAAACATATCTGAAACCGAACGAGTTTGAGGTTTTGAACTCACACACGACGGTCGATGCTCCACAGACGGTATATCACATCCGAGATGTTTTCAAACGCCTAAACGACAAAGGAATCAAGACAACGATCCAGATGCCTACATACAAGGGCGAGCCGACAACGATGTGGAAACTCATCGAAGAAAAACTTGTCCCGCCGACAAGACTTGCGAGATATTGTTGTCAGGTCTTAAAAGAATCATCGACACCGAACCGCCTTGTCGCGGTTGGAGTGCGAAGATTCGAGTCCGTCGGACGGGGGGGGGCGTGAGGCCTTTGCGACACGCGGAAAGAAGAAAGCCGATGCAAAGTTTTTCTCATACGAGCACGCCGAGGAGGTATTTCAGGAGGCTCAACACAGAGATGAGGTTTGGGACTGTACGCTAATAACGACGGCGAAACAGAACAAAGATCTGATATGCAATCCGATTTATGACTGGACTGATTCAGAGATATGGCTCTACATACACGAACACAAGATAAAGGTTTGCGACTTGTATGCAATGGGATATCACAGAGTAGGATGTATCGGGTGCCCGCTTGCCGGCCCGAAGAAACAGATGAAAGAGTTTAATGACTTCCCGAAATTCAAAAACGCATACATAAGAGCGTTCGATCGGATGATAAAGCATAGAATAGACCTCGGACTTCCGACAACGAAATGGCAATCAGGCGAAGATGTCTATCGATGGTGGATTGAAGAGGACAAAGGAATCATCGAAGGGCAGATGAAACTTGAAATGTAAAAAAGAGAGGTTATGAGTATGGCAAAAGACAGTTTTATTCTATACACCGAGATCAACGATGTGGTCAAGGAACTGGACGACGAGCAGAAAGGCATACTCTTTCAGACAATCCTCGACTATGAGATCACCGGAGAGATACCGGACGACCTCGACAAGATGATCCGGTTGGTGTTCCTGCCGATTAAAAGGAGCCTTGACCGAAACAACGAGAAGTACGAGGAAACCGCGAAAAAACGTAGCGAGGCGGGCAAGAAAGGCATGGCATCACGTTATAACAAATCTAACAATGTTATAACAAATCTAACAAATGATAACAATGTTAGCGACGCGGTAACAAATCTAACTGATAATGTACATGAACATGAACATGATAATGATCATGATAGTGAGAGTGAGATAAAAGAAAACGCACCCGCGCCCGCAGAGGTCAAATCGTTCGGTCGCAATAAAAACATCCCTCTCACTGCGGAGGAGTTTGCAGAACTCGAAAAAGAGATCGGGTCCGCGTTTTATGAGGTACTCGACAAACTCTCCGACCACATGGCATCCAGTGGCAAGACATACAATTCTTATCCTGCGACTATCCGCAAGTGGTACCGGCAGGACGCGGAAAAAGAAAAGGTCAGAGGGAAACCCTCGAACAGATTCAACAATTTCAATCAACGAGGATATTCTGACGCAGACTATCTCGAACTGGAGCGTCAGAGCATAAGGAGGCGAGCATGAGCAGAGAAAAGAAGGTGATATGCTTCTTGACCGGAATCATCATGGGGATAATACTCTCCGTCGGATTCATATCACACACAGCAGACGCAAGGAGTAGAAACGTCGAGATCGCTGCGGGCCGGCTTATTGAGAGATACCCGGAGACGCATATCCTTCCGAGTGTAGCACTCGGAATCTTCATCGGGGAATCCGGTGGCGGAAATAACAACGGACGGTACTACGGAAATATGTCATCACGCATTTACGACATCGAGGATTCGACGGATCAGTTTATCGACCTCATGGGCCGGTACGGAAACGTAGACGATCAAGACACCTGGATGGGTCAGTTGTACGCCTTGCAGAGTCACGGCTACTACGGCGGGGCATCGGGTTACTACATCGGGTATGTGTCAAGTATCATCGAGCGAAACGGCTTCACGGAGTACGACGAAAAGGCAAAGAGGTACGAGATGCGGCAGAAAGCACGCGAGAAGGCCATGCGGAAGAAGAAGCGGGAAGAAAGACGCGAACAGATCCAAAGCGGCCGGTTCATGCTTGCCTATGATCCTACTCTCGCGCCATGGCAAGTGAGGACACACAGAGGAGCAGTCAAGGGCGGAACGATCCGATTGGAGTCAGAGGTTTTCCCGGAGTACGCTTGGCTCGATGTGGTCGACACCAAAAGTGGTGAGGACCGCGTGATCTACATCGGGAATCTGTCACAGGTGATGTTACATCCCGTCGTTGGTCTGGCAGAGGTTATCGAGGAGGCGGTAGGATGAAAATAGCAAGAATGGAATCGGCACTATCACAGAAACAAAAGTCCTGGGCGTATGAGAAATGGTGCGAAGGGTACACTTTATTGCAGATTGCCGATGCACTTGATGTATGCGAAAAGACGATCCGAAGAGCGATCCACGGGAGACCGAGAATAAGACCTATACTCATATACCAGGAGGAGGAGAGAGGCTAATGTTTATCACGGCAAAGACGCTCGGAGACGGGCAGAAAACAGTCATTCTGAATGCAGATTATATCAAGAGCATTGAGATGGGCGGCATCGTTCACATGATTGACAGCGTGAAAAAGTACAAGACCGGAGCCGATGCGATTCAGAGGTTGCTTGCGGAGATGTTCGCAGTTGACGAGTCGATTGGAGTCGGAACGCAACATTTCACGAGGGAGATCGCTCGCAATATAGCAAAGGAGGACGACGACGATGGGAAAAACAGGATGCAAACGGAAAGGGAAGCGGACAATATCAAGCAGGCTCACAAATCTACGACCGACAAAGCGTAATGCCTGCAAGGTGTATGTTCCGCCAGTGTGTTCGCTGAAAGACAAGTTTCCGCCTGTTTATTATCAGCATTACGGGAATTGCACGAGCAATGCGGTTCTCGGGTGTGACGATATGATCTACCACAATGACGGGGTATGGGTTCCGAGTACGACATTCACTTACTACTTGCAAAAATGCCATGAGAAACCGATGATTGACGACGGTTCAACAGTAGAGGAAGCACTGCACAAGGTGAAGAGGTACGGTGCCTGCAATGCGAAGCTATGGCCGAACGATGCGCCATGGAACGAGAAGCCATCCGATGCGGCCTATGCTGACGGATTGAAGGGTAAAGAGGTTAAAGCATGGTATGAGTTAAAGTCACTGAAACAAATGAAGCAAGCTATAGCTTCCGGTTATCCGGTTGCGGGGGCGGTTGCATGGGTGTTCAAAAGCTACGACGAAAACTTTATCATGGACACGCCGCTCCAAAAAGACGTTGACAAATGCCATGAGGGTCACGCCATCGTGTTTGTGGGGTACGACGACAACAAAAAGCTAGTCGAGTTTCGTAACTCTTGGAGTGATCAGTGGGCTAATAAGGGTTATGCTTACATGACCTATGAGACATTGAGGATGGTCGCTTGGTGGGATGACACTTATGCGGTCACGAGATGACAAGGAACGGAGGATATTCGACTATGAAAACCTATGTGAATCTAAAAAACTGGTCCTGGTCAATCGGCCGGTATCAGATAGACAAAGCTGAAGCTGACGAGGTTCTGCCGGTGCTAGAGAAAAACCAACCCATGCCGACCACGATCACAGATGACAGGAGGTATTGCAAGGACTGCGGTGGAGAGGTTGACGAGGTAGACCGGTTCTGCAGATGGTGCGGAAGGAGGTTTACATGAGAGAGATATGCGGCAAGTGGACGCTCACGAAGCGAGAAGCGGAGAACATAGTCAGACCGGAGACGCAGGCGGCAGCCATCAAGACCTTGTCCGAGACGTATCGTGACGCGAGTGTGGTCGAAGCAATCGTGAAGGAAGCCGAGACGATGTGTGCGGATTCGATAGCGGTCGAGTGGGTCAAGGTGCCGGGAACGGAGTACGATGGCCATGAGTTGTATTACAGAGCATGAGGAGGGTGAGATGACGGTTAAGGAATATCTCGGTGAGATCCGACGGCTGACGGGTGTTATCGAGGACCTGGAGAAAAGCATTGAGATCCTGCGGGATGATATCGAGAGCATCAAGGGCATTCAGTACGACAAGGACAAGGTCATGACAACGGCATCCGGTGACGCGATGGTAAACAAAGTCATCCGGTTGGAGAAGATGATGGGGAATATCGGTGACATCATGATCGAGCGCGCGAAGAAGCGGGCACAGATAACAACACAAATCACGCTCATGGCGAACAGGACTTATATGCAATTACTGTTCAAGCGGTATGTCGAGTTCAAAAAGTTCGAGCAGATCGCGATTGAGATGAATTACACTTACGAGTACGTCAGACAATTGCACGCGCAGGCTCTTGGTGAGTTTGAAAAACTTTATGAAATACCGTGATGTTCTTACACAATCTAACATTGAGATGTGTTATGATGGTATCGTGGGTTAAGAGGTCATAGGAAAAAGTCTCCTTCACAAGTGAGGGCATCCTTCGGGGTGTCCTCTTTTGATTGGTGCCGGTATGTTGAAATCGTGTGTTTACTGCGGACGCATCCATGATGCGAAAATAATCTGCCCGCAGAAGGGCAAGGCCCTAGAAAGACAGGAGCAGATCAAAAACCACGCAAGGAAAGATCGGGGTAGTAAAGAGGACCGGTTCAGACATACAGGCGATTGGAAAAAGATGCGAGAACATGTTCTTCATCGCGACAGACGGTTGTGCCTGTGTTGTTTGGCAGGCCTTGACGGAACGGAGACGAGATTCGAAACACACGATCTGTCAGTACACCACATCACACCATTGAAAGAAGATTATTCAAAGCGATTGGATGAGGGCAACCTAATAACCGTGTGCGGGTATCATCACGAAGCCTGTGAGTGCGGGAGCGTGAGCAGGGATATACAGAGGGAGCTTGTGGGAAAATCACTTGATGGGTCTTTACTGGCAGAAGCAGGGAGCAATTCGGGGTAATGGCGGGGCATTTTTAACCCCCGGCGGGTCGGTCCGGGAAATAGCGATTTCTTGGAGAC
>Ga0326512_10000881_pt1 | contig 25007 bp, 16 predicted proteins | sample 1_2617_0518_D_FD_203652 | JGI IMG/M metagenome (GOLD analysis project Ga0326512, IMG submission 203652) | Bovine rumen microbial communities from UC Davis, California, United States - 1_2617_0518 | ecosystem: Host-associated > Mammals > Digestive system > Stomach > Rumen | place: USA...
CCTGCCAAGGGCAAGCCGCCTGCGGCGGTGGCTGCTTTTGCCTCCGGCTCGGAATCTATGAACTGCCCTTTTTTTCGAGGTGATTGTGTCAAGTGATATTGACAATTTCATTTATATTTCATATCTGGTATTAAATAACTGCCACCACTTTTGCAAGTGATGGCAGTCGTCATTAAAGCAAATACTCCCGGTACAGAGAGAATTCAAAATGAGGTGATATTCGTTTGACGGTACATAAATCATAAATTGTGTTTATTGTATGTCCGGGTTCGATATCGTTATTTTCACCGACGTACCGCCGCTGTCGCGCGGCACGATAGTCATTTTGCCGTCGCACGTCATTTTAAGCCGCTCTTTGATATTGTTCAAAGCGATATGAGGGTCGTTGTCATCGGCATTACCAGCCGGATCGAAGCCGACCCCGTCATCTTCAACAATGATCTCGACGGCATTATTCGTGTGTCTTGTAATGATAGTAATGTGGATCGGGTCATTGCTTGATTTCATACCGTGCTTTACGGCGTTCTCCACGATGGGCTGCAGCGTCAGCGGAGGCACGCGGAAGGATCTGTACGGCGTATCGAAGTCAACAAAGAGGGTGTCTTCAAACTGCGCCTGCTCAACGGCGAGGTAGGCGCGGGTATGCTCGAGTTCGTCACTGAACGGTACGGGCTCCTCGCTTGCGATGGCGGCGAAGTTCTTCCGCAGGTAAGAGGTGAAATCCAGCGTGACCTTCTTCGCTTTTTGGGGGTCCTGATCACAGAGATAATATATGCCCATCATCGTATTGAAAATGAAGTGGGGGCGCATCTGCAAAACCATTATCTCGGCACGCTGGTGAGCGATCTGATGCTCCTTTTTCAAATGGTTATCCATATTATCGGCAAGGATCAGAGCAAATGAAACTATCGCAAACAGCGACATACCGAGTACGACGGGTATCTCGACCGAGTAGAACATATGGAAGAGTATGACCGTGTTCATATAAAGCAAATAGATAAGAAGAGCGGCAAAATACTTTTTCGGGATCTTTTTTACCCTGTAGAACAAGCCTGTTGTGTTGAGAACCATACATACGGCAAGCGGGAATACCCAAAAAGCCCACAGCGGACCGCGGATAAATTGATTGTCGGGCGTGACGTAGTAGAAAACGTCCGTAAACTGAGTGACGATATGGACGACGAAATACACGCCGAGGATCGACGTCACAAGCCAGAACAGCGGGCTGTTTTTTATTTTCTCGCCGCTGTAATGCAGGATGAAGAGCATCGGCATGAATATCGGCGTCGCAAGGAACATGCCTTGCGTGAAATAGACGATCCTTGACACTTGCGCCATTGATGGATCATACCAGAAAATCAGGGCTAAAAAGCAGACGACGGCGCACAGAAACATCAGGGAGAACAAAGTGATGAAATACCGCTTGCTCCATCGGTCGAGCGCGGGCATAAAAGCGGATAACACGATCCCGATCGCCATGGTGATTATGATCGCGCCGCCGAGCGCAAAACCGCTAAGATCGATCAGACCGATCATACGTCATCGCCTCCGATACGGAACGGGTATCTCAGATTATCAAGCTGCTCCCGTACGCCCTCGGGCGTTATAGGCTTGAGCATAAAGCCGCTTGCTCCCGTGGTCCACGCGTCAAGGGCGTAGCTGCTGTACGCCGTAAGATAGATGACGTTCGTGCGGGGATTTATATCAAGCAGCGCGCGGCACAGCTCGAGTCCCGTCATTTCTCTCAGCTCGATGTCAAGAAATGCGAGCGAGACGCGGTTCTCTTTTGCATATGAAACCGCTTCGTTCGCGTCGACAAAGCCCGTGACCGACGCGTACGGCAGGATCTCTTCAAGTACCGGCAAGCCGCCTTGCAGGATCAGCTTTCTGTCGTCTACCAATATTACGTTGGGACTTTCTTGGCTCTCCGCCGCCGCGGAGATCAGCAAATTGACGTCCGCGTCCAGGACCTCGGCGAGCTGCGCTATCATCACGGCGTCGGGCAGGCGACTCCCCGACTCCCACCGGACCACGGTGGATCTGGTAACGAACAGCTTGTCGGCAAGCGCCTGATGTGAAAGCACCTTTTTTTGTCCGAAGTTTTTTCAGAGTATCTGAAAAATACTGATTCTTCATTCACGCCTTCTCCGTAATAGTTATACCGTTCGGTGTTGATATTATAAATCATAACTTCATAGAAAAGCAATGTTTTTATGTGAATTATATAATTCTTGTGTTCCATTCTGAAACAAACGCTTGAAAAATCACCTAAAAAAAGGTATAATTATAATGGAAGAAAATAAAATGCTCAACAAGAAGGAGGCATTTATCCATGTATCTGTATTTATCGCTTGCGCTGACGATATGCGCCGGGATCGGATTCGGCTACGGGCTGTATCGATTCTTCCGGGACGAGTCGGCGCTGTACGTCCGAATGATCGTTTTTGCGGTCGGATGCGCCATGCTCGGGCGGCTCTTTGAAACGCTGCTGATCCTGGTGAACGGAGGCCTGACAAACGGTTTTCACGTCGGAATGCTCGGGATCATAGGATGTTTTATGTTTCTTTTCAGCGCAAACTTCGGGCAGATGGACTCCATCGTGGACGACGGCTCAAAGAAATTCCTCAAAACAAGGCTTATTTCCTTTGCGGCGCCTCTCGTAATAGCGGCGATCTGGGTTTTTATCGCAGTGACGAAGGGCTTGAACGAAACAACGATCCCGCTCGGCGTGGAGGCGTTGTTCATTGCACAGGCGTCCTATTTCCATTTGAAACACCTGATCATCGAAGACGTGAGCTTCGGTCTGATCAAGGCGATACGCAGCTATAACCTGCTTTCGCTCGTTTATGCGGTGTTATGTATGACCGAGATGCTTGTCAAGAGCTTCAACATCCCGGTTTTTGTCATTGTGATCGTGAACGTTCTTCAGTGCGTCGTGCTTCTTGTATTCGTACCTGTTCTTGAAAGGGGCGTGAAAAAATGGACAACCTGACCTACATCTCGTTTATCGCTATAACGGTATCGCTTGCGTTGATGCTTCCCCTTATGGAAAAGAAGCAGCGCCGCCTCGTGGTTTTCATGATCGCGGGCATTTTTTCCTGCCTTTTTGTTTCCGAACTCAATAACATCCTTCTGGGCGCGTTCCGGGGCGATATCTTTTTCGTCACAACGACCATAACGCCTATTACGGAAGAGATCGTAAAGATGCTGCCGATTTTGTTCTTTGCGATCATGGTGTCTGACGATCGCAGTACGCTGATCCCCAACTCCTTCGCCGTCGGCGTGGGCTTTGCTCTGCTTGAAAATGTGGTCATTCTTACCCAAAACGTGGAAAACGTCACGATCCTCTGGGCTCTGGTCAGGGGCTTCGGATCCGGTCTTGTCCACGGTATCTGCACCGTCATGGTCGGATGGGGCATTTCGTATATCAAAAAGCGCCGCAAGTTTTTCTATTGCGGTACGTTCGCGCTCCTCAGCGCGGCGATCATCTATCACGCGATCTACAATCTGCTCGTACAGTCGCAGTACCAGTATGTGGGTATTTTGCTGCCGACGATCACGTACATACCTATCATACTGTTCCTAAGAAAAAATAAGATGAAGGCGAAATGAATCTGACATGAGGGAGAGTATATAGGTATAAATGAAAATAATGAAGAAAGATGAGTATGGCGATTATGATGAATCATCATTTTAAATTCCGGAGGGTCGTGTCCGTGTTTCTGGCGGCGCTCCTTGCGATGACGCTGTTAGTGCCGACGGCTGTGCCGGTAAGCGCCGCAAACAGGCGCTTTATCACCGAGCTGCGCGTGGCGGCGGGTGCGGAAGCGGTAGACGTGCTGGAGGCGGACGGCTGGTCCGTTATGATGGTCGGTCTGAACGTGACGGCTGACCCCGCCGCACAGGTGTATCTTGCCTATAAAATGAATACCGGTTCTCCGGTCACGAACGTGATCTTATCCCCGGACGTCGGAAATTCTTTTACGGACGCGAACGGGATCGTCTATACCTGCGTGAGTCACGTGGACGTGGACGAAGGGATCGAAGGCAGCGACGGATGCCTCTATGCGACGCACGACGAACGCGCCGGCGCTCCGCTTGTCGGTCTTGACGTGATGCGCGGAAGCACGGAGAATGACAAGGTGCTGTACACCATTTCAAACGACGGGGCGGAGATCGTCCGCACAAGGGACGGCAAGCCCGCCGATCTTGAAAACGCAAATGCGAAAGGCGTCGTGTATCTTTTTCAGATACGCGACGGAATCGTGCGTCCTTATATCAAGGATATAGGCGTTGTCACGGATATAGATAAGTGGAACGCCGTTTATACCGCGTGCGAACGCGGATACAATTATTTCGTCGATAGCGATATCGACGATTCGCCCGACACCTACACGATCATCGTTTTCGAACGTACTGCCGATCCGAAAGAGGCGGTGACAAGCATTGTCGCTGTTTCCGCAGAAACGGTCAAATCACTTGAGGAGGCGCACGCCGACGGCAAGGCGGCGGCAATCAGTATTTCCGGCGCGGAATACGTGCGGATCTCAAGTCAGCCGATCGGCGCCAAAGAGCCCTATTACCTTTACCGGACAAAAGACGCGAAAGCCGGGAATCCCATCTCGATGCTCTATGCGGAAACTCCGGAGCAGACCCAGAACTTCCTGTTCGGAACCTGGGCGAATTCCTATTTCTTCTCTCCCGGTGCGACGACCGCCTACAGCTTCTGTATGAATGAGGACTTATATATGGCGCTGTGGGAGGATCAGACGGTCTGCTGCAAGCTGCCCGTACGGCTGCTTGACAGTTATGAATCGGTGAAGATCGCTGACCCCGCGCCGGAAACGCAGCAGGTTGAAACCCAGCCTGTGGAAACGCAGCCGGCAGAAACTCAGCCGGCAGAAACCCAGCCTGTGGAAACTCAGCCGGCAGAAACCCAGCCGGCAGAAACGCAGCCTGTGGAAACGCCGTCAACAGAGGAACCGACAAATGATGATTCTATGACGGAGCAGTCGTCGACGGAACCGTCCACCACGGAAGCACCGACAACGGAAGCGCCGACAACGGAAGCGCCGACAACGGAAGCACCGACAACGGAAGCGCCGGTAACGGAAGCGCCGACGACGGAAGCGCCGGTAACGGAAGCACCGGTAACGGAAGCACCGACGACGGAAGCGCCGGTAACGGAAGCGCCGGTAACGGAAGCGCCTGTAACCGAGGTTCCCGTAACGGAAGTGCCGGCCGAGCCGGGCAAATATATCAATCTCACGATGCTCACGCCTCGCGACGGGCTGCCCGCATCCGCGGGACGGATCACGGGAATGCGCGATCCGTCAGTTCCATACATCGAGCGAACCGAGCGCAGCGACCGCAATAATAAATATCAGGCGTCTGTTTTCGGAAAAGGCGGTAATTATGCGCTGATCGCCGGTGGGATTGTGACCCTCGCTGCTGCGGCAGCCATCATTATAAGAAAGAGTTCAGCTAATAAAAAAACCAAATCCGCAAAACCGAAGGGACGGAGGTGACAGGCATGAAAAACCGAATCCCCGCGCTGTGTCTGGCGCTTATACTGACGCTTCTTTGCCTGCCCCTTTCCGTATCCGTATCCGCGGAGGAAAGCTCCGGCAACGCCGTGACAGGTTTATACGGTGAAGCGGACGATCTTGCGCGCTTCGGCACAGACGAGGAATACGCCATCGTGCCGTGCTGCGCCGGTTCCTCCGCCGTCGATCTGCACGGCAACGACGGAAAGACCCTTCAGATCTATAGATCCGCGCGTCACGAGAATCAGATCTGGACGATCGGCAAGGTCGGTGATTACTATTATTTCAAAAGCAAATGGAACGTGAAAGCCGTGGACGTGCCGAACTCAGCCGCCGCAGGCATCAGAGAGCTTCAATGCTACGGTTATCACGGCGGTGATAATCAGCTCTGGCGGCTTGAAAGCATGGGCGACGGCACTTATTCCATACACTCAAAGCTCAACGATTCGATGGTGTGGGACGTCAGAGGCGGACTCTGGGACGACGGAACGGTGATCCAGCTTCATCAGCAGAACAGAACCCCCGCGCAGCGCTTCCGTTTTGTCCACGTTTCCACGACGGAGCCGACGTCAGAATGGGGCGCCGACCGTCACGACTGCAGCGGATCGGACTGGTCGATCTGGGACGGATCCTGCTCGTATGACTGGTATTACGACCACAGCGGTGAAAACGATCTTTACGTCAACACCGCTGCCGACCTCTTCGGGCTTACTTCGCTGGTTGTAAACGGTTATGATATGTCAGGCAAAACTATCCATCTGACGCGGGATATCAACCTTGCTGGCATTGAATGGACGCCCATCGGATTCAAAGACCGCTGGTTTCGCGGCAGCTTCAACGGTCATAATCACGCGATCATCGGTCTTTCCCGCACAACGGACTCCGACTATAACGCTCTGTTCGGGATGGTCGCCGGGGGAACGATATGCAACCTCGCGGTAAAGGGTACCGTGAAAGGAAACGAACACGTCGGCGGTATCGTGGGAATGCTTCAATACGGACATCTGTGTAATATTTACAGCGAGGTCACGATAGGCAACTGCACGTTTCAACGCCAGGGCGGCGTCATCGGCGCGATCGCGTACGGCGGTTTCGTGGATCACTGCACGCAGAACGCCTCCGTCAATTCGAGCGACCACGACGACTGCAGGGGCGGTATCGCAGGCTACAGCGACGGTTTTATCCGTTATTCTGTTAATAACGGCACCGTGAAACACAACTGGAACTACGCCGGCGGCATAGCCGGCACGTCCGGCGGCGTCATTGAATATTGCGCCAACCACGGCACGGTCGGAGGCAGCTATTACTCCGATCACGTCGGCGGTATCGCGGGCTGGGTGAAAGGCGGCGTTATACTTGGGTGCTATAACGACGGGCAGGTCTACAGCGTCAGCTACAGATACGTCGGCGGTATCTGCGGCAAGCTGGACGTGAGCGATCATGTTATCGGATGTATCAATGCCGGAAAGGTCTACGGCTATGAACACATCGGCGGTATCTGCGGCGAAGGTCATGTTGTGAAATGCTTGAATATCGGCATTGTTACCGGCGACTATAAAACCGGCGGTATCAGCGGCAATGCAACCTGGGCGCTGAGCTCGTACGCGTTGGCATGGTCCTCCGCTACCATCACCGGTACCGGTGAGAGCAACGGCGGAGACTGGGCTTGGACTCCTGACCTCCTTAGCGGAAAGATCTGCTATCAACTCAACCATGGCGTCGATACATACGATATTTACGGTATTACGGAGATATTCTCGCAAAATATCGGCTCCGACCCGTATCCCACCTTCGGCTCTTCGCCCGTAACGGAAAGCGGCGACTCGTTCACGAATGGCGAATACCGCGTTACGGCGGAATGCGAGCGAGGCTACGGCTCTGTCGAAGGCGCCGGAACGTATCAGAGCGGCGACGCCGTCACGCTGACGGCTAAACCGGCGGCGGGCTGCGTCTTCGACCATTTTGAGGTCAAGACAGCCGAGGCCGGAAAAATGACCGGATGGAACGGCTCTCAGCAAGATTGCCCCGCCGTGACCGTCAAAACATATACGGAAGAAACGTTAATACTTACAAACAGCATAGATAAATGTTATACCGTCCGCGCGGTGTTCAAAATATACGACGATACGCCGGACGATATGAAAGTAAACGTCAAACTCGAACTGGAATGCACGAACGGCGTGGACGGCTGGAACAGCGACATCGTCGCGGCGGAGCTTGTGGACAGCGCCGGAGAAAAGCACCGTTGGGATATCAAAAGCACAAGCCTTGACGGCGCGGGTGAAAAGGTCTCTCATGAATTCAACCTCGGAACGACAAGCCCCGTCGCCGTGTACGTTACCGCGGATTTCGGCGGCGGCGTTACCTTCCGTGATTACGGTCTGAAAGCCCGTATGTGGGTGAACGGAAGCGGAAAAGCCATTGAGAGCGCGGAAGCCACGCTCAATTCTTACCCGTTCACGTCTTCCACTTACAGTGAAAACTATATGCACATCTCCTTTGAAAACTTCGGCAATTCGGTCGTGGGCGGAACGTCCTACACAACCTGCAGCGAAGCGTGGGATAAAGCGAAAAGCGATTCGTCGCTCACCGTTCGGCTGGAGAGCGCATGGCTGCTCGACAAAGCTCTTGAGGTCGGTTCCGGGCAGACCGTCAACCTCGATCTCAACGGTTTCCCCGTCATTCGAACGATCAAAAAAACAGATTACAACGGCGAGCTGTTTCTGATCCGCGAGGGCGGCACGCTCAATATTTCCGACTCAACGCCCACGCGTCAGAGCAGCGGCTTATTTACGGGCGGCAGCATTCAGGGCGGACGGAGCTGGGATACCGCCGGGCTGATCGAATGCAAGGGAACGCTCGTTATGAACGGCGGCACGCTTTATAACGGCGGCACCAACGACGTAGGCGGCGCGATCAAACTGACAGGTTCCGCTTCGGCAAAGCTTACGGGCGTTCTGATCTCCGACTGCTGGAGCGATAAAGCGGTCACCTACCAGAACCTGGGCGGTGCGATCTATATGAGCGGATCCGCAACGGCGGCTCTCAAAGACTGCACAATCCGCAACTGCCGTGCGGGCGACTATGGCGGCGCCGTCTATATGGAGGACAACGGAAATCGCCTGACCTGCGATAACGTCACCGTTTTTAACTGCAAGGCTGACGATAATTACGGCGGGGGCGTCTATCAGGACGAGGGTGAGACGAACTGGATCGGCGGCAGGATCGCCAACTGCAGCGCGGGTGAATACGGCGGCGGTTTCTATCAGCGCTACGGCAAGGTCTATATGCAGAACGTCAGCTTTGAAGAAAACAGCACAGAGTATGACGGCGGCGCGTTTTATCTGGACGCCGGAGACGGACTGTGGCTTGTGGGCTGCAGTATGGTCCGCAACAAAGCGGGCAACAACGGCGGCGCGATCTATAACAACGGAAAGAACATGTATCTGGAGGACTGCTCCGTGTATTCAAACGCCTCGCGTTATGACGGCGGCGGTATCTATCTTGAAAGCCCCGGTTCGATCGGCGTTGCCGGGAAAGTGGTGATACGCAACAGCGACGGGTCAGGCTCTATGGATAACCTCGTGATGGAAAAAGGCGCGCTGCTCTACAATTACGGTCTGGAACCCGGATCGGAGATCCATCTGCGCAGCTACTCCGACGGAAACGTGACCCTCGGAGGAAGTATGATGAGCGAATATCAGCTCAATCAGTATTTTCACGCCGACTACGGCAGATTGGAGCTTGCGGAAACGCAGACCGTCAATACCGAGCTTCGGGCGTCGATCTTCTCCGGAGGAAAAGCGGTATTGATCATCGCCCCCGTACTGGCGCTTGTCGTGATCGCGGCGACGGTCATCTATCAGCGCACGAGACGGAAAGGAGAGAAACAATGAGTATGCTCAAAAAACATATCAGCGCGATCATCGCGTTTATACTCGTTACGGCTTTATTTGTCACAAGCGAGCCGTTCCGGATCGTTTCGGCGGCTGCCGGTGAGGATATCAGACTTTCAAAGCAGTATCTGAAAGAAGTCAAGATGTTCTACGGCAGATCGGAGAGCGAAGCAAAAAGCGCGTGCGAGAGCGAGGGCTTCATTTTCTGCCCCACCGATCTCAACGAGGGTTCTCCGAATGTGCTGATAGAGGATTCGTCAAAGGAGAATAAACCAAGCGCTCATATCCGCATTTATTTGGGTTATAAGACCACGGAAAACCCGGACAACGCCATCACGGATCTAACGCTTCTCGATATGAAGAATTCTCATTATGAGGATATGGACTATCAGAAGTTCCTTGACGAGCACGTTGAGGAATTCCGTAACGAAGCCGCGCAGATGATGGTGCTCGTAAACGAGCTTGACAGAAAGATGAAGGCGGGCAGCCCGAACGCTTTGATGGCGTACGACTCACTGAATCTCATATACGTGGATAAAAGTAAGTCTCCGGACGACGAACAAAACCAGCTCGGTTACTATCTTATCCACAACGCGGACATTACTTTCTTTGAAAAGTTTATCCAGCGCGGAAACTCGATGGTCCTCGGCAAGATCGTGGGTCTTTTGTGTGATGCCGCCGCCGACTATAACGACGACAAAACGACGTGGGTCGACCGCGCAAAGTCAAGCGAGGTCGCCTATGAATATGCAAACGGCACATCCGAAACAAAAAATATGTACGACCAGCTCTGCGAGGATGATGCAAAGGAATTTATCAAAACTATCAAGAATTTCAATAATACTTATACCGAAGCGAAACGGCGCTTTGATACCTACGGTGAAACGCTCGGGTATCCACAGCTTGAAGGGATGACGGCGGAAAACAGCGTAGAGCTTCTCGCTGACGCGGGGCTTGACTGCCGTTTTCCGGAATACTCTGACGCTCTGAAGAACTACGCTCTTCTCGACGCTTACACGTATCAGACGGCGGGCGAGACGGTCGTAAGTAACGCCGATCTGCTGAAAGAGACGGATGAAGCGGAGGACGGAGAGAAAGAAACAGACGAAGCTTCGGCGACTTACACTCAGAGCCTCACGCTCGCCGAGTATATCATGCAGCTTGCAAACGACGAGACTCTGGAGGATCACCCATCCGCCGTTTACCCCATCGTTCACGCCCTGACGCAGGCGCAGCGCGCGGCGCTGACGCTCGGCGGCTTCAGCGTGATCGTTGAAGGGCTGTACCAGTCGAACGATTACGTCTCCAAACGCGGCGAAGCGATCAATGCGGCGGTCGAAAAGCTGAAGAACAACGGCTGTAAAGACGGCAGACTGTATCTCTGGTCGGGGATCGATGATTCTCTTTACAGCAAAAAAGTGGTGAAGACCCAAGCTTTGAAGGAAGCCGAAAACGCCGGCGCCGTCATTGAGACGGCGCGTGAAGATGCGGAAAAAAAGGAAAACAGCACCCTGAAACAGTCGCTGATAGTCATAGATGTCTGCACGCTCGGATACGGCGGCATCATGACGATCGCGAGCATTTTCGTCGGCTCATTCTGGACGTTAGGCGTCAATATCATCGAATGTGCCGCCTTAAACCTGGCGGCGGCGTCGCTTGGTTCCGCGCTCGCCGGATATGTGATCGGCGGTCTGTTCTGCGCGATGTATGTGCTCAACATCCTCTCTGTCGTCGTCGGTTTCGCCATGCTGATCTATTCCATCTTTCAGTGGACGGGAGTTTTTGACCAGCCGGAGAGGATCAGCTTTGATAACATACCCGACATCGTCTTCGACGCGCGTCAAAACGAAAAAGGTACGTACAACGTGCGGTATGACGCCGTTACCAGCAATGCCGCAAAGGAAGCGTTTTTCCCGAAAGATCAGCCTACTGACGACTTTTTGAGCATCAATATGAGCGGTTTTTCAAAAGAGCACGCGGATATCAACGCTTTTCAGAGTGTTTTTGATCGCTGGGTCACGCTGTATTACAGCAAATCTCCCGCGGCGGGCGAGCCCATCGAGGTGATCCCCGGCAAAGATCTTTTCGTGACGAAAAATGATTATAACGTACCGCAGGGCTACCGCCCGCTGACGCTGATCAACGGAGTCTCCGCCGAGAACGTCAACAGCGCCGAGGTGCTCTTCCAGGATGAAGAGCGCGGCAGACCCGAATTGTACGTCTTCTTTGCGGGCGAATATACCGGAAGAGGCAGCGGCAATATCGTCGACGACGACGGAAGATACGTCACAAACGTGCGCTTCTCGTATTCCAAAAACCGCGAGGACGCGATCAATCTTCTGAAAAAAGAGGGCTACTCTTTCATAGATACGAACCTTACGCCGTATGACGGTTACACCTTTCTCGGATATCAGCTCGGTCCCGAGGGAGGCGCCGTGACGGATATCCGAATCTCCAACAGCGGTATGAACACCATCGTTTTCGGCGATGCAAGCTACGCCAGAACGGGTGCGGACAAGAACAACACCGGGACCACGCCCGACGGATATGCGATTTACCAGACCAAGGAAACGTTCGCCGGAACGCCGATCGTTGGGGTTTCGGTGCAGACAAAGCGGCTTGAGCCGGGTTCTGGTATGGAGCCGGTATGCCTGTTCTCCGGCGGCGACGCCGTTGACGTCGGCGCCAGGTGGAATGACAACATCCTTGAAACGGATAACGAAAACGATGCGGATTTCTTCTTTGATCATGAAACCACAAAGGCCTACCAGTGGTCCAGCAGGAGTTATTCGTACGATTATATCAGTCAGGATGATCCCTCAAACGGCATTTACGTCTATTTCCAGCCTAAGGTGCAGTACCTCGCCGAAGACGCGGACGGGAATCCCAACGAGCGCTATGTCGCGGGGTTCTCCTACTTCCTTGCGGGCAATGAGAAAACGAAAGACAGCCGCTTTGGCACAAACTATGAATTCATGCAGACCTTCGCCCGTGAAAACGGCTTTGAGCTTCTTGAGGAAAACGGCGAGCCGATGCGCGTGATGACGGATGCGGCGGGTGAGATGACCTTGGCTACCATGTGGCGCGACGTCGCCGGTTATCCGGTGGACACCTATAAATTCGACCAGTATCACAGCGTTCACTACAACAAAGTTGCGGCGCAGGGAGACCACGGACTGATCACCGCTATTGCGTTGACCGGAAACGCATACAAGCTATACGATCGCCTCTCACGGGCTCAGCCTAAGATGATCTACCACACCGCGATGTATTTCGGCGTGTCGTACACCTACAACCCCTATCGGGCGATCACCGGTATCGCGGGGCTTGTCACGCCCTATACCGAAACCAGCCATCAGATAAAATACGGCGGTATGAAAACGCCGGCAGGCACCTTACAGCCGTGCAACGTCAGCCTGCAGGGCGCTCCGATATTCTCGGCGGGTATTACAGCGGGATATTACTTCCCGTCCTGGATGAGCTTCCCGCTTTATACCAACTATGAGGCAAGGCAGAAATCCGGCCTCTCGTGGACGACGACTGAGGATATGGAGATTCTGTCGCACTATCTTCTGACCGACGGGCCGCGCAAGGGCGTAAGGCCGCTGAAAGAGAGCGACATCGCCTTCCGCATGACGGAAAACCCGGGGCGGATGACGGGCTTTGTGCCGCTGTGCGACCTGCGCACGCCGGGCGACTACGATCACCCGATGAATTTGGCGCTCGATACGACAAATTTGGGCTCGAAATATCTGTATCTCTACATCAGAAACAACGCCGGCGGCAGGGAGGGCGACAAGGTCACGTCAAACGTTTACAGCGCCAAAAAATACGTGGCGGCGGTATTCTGCGGCGTAGGCTCCACTCCCGAGGAAGCGATCAGCAATCTCTACGGCAACGCCGCCTCTTCCTGGGCGACCCTTGCCGCGGGGCACAAAGATATTCCCGCGAAGCCGCTTGTGACGGAGTTTGACGAGATCATTCCGATAGACCTTTCCTCTGAACACCCCTGGTACGAGCTTCACTGCAACGGTACGAACGTCAGCAGTCTGGAAAACGGCGAATTGATCCTCGGCAACGAAATGGCGCACTACCGCTGGGAAGGGTACTCCAGGGAAGACGCAAAACCGGTGGACGAATACGAAAAGAGCTTCAACTGTGCCTACGTTGGCGTCGTGCGTACCAATGATCAGGCAGGAGCCGCCTACGGCGTGCTGAAATACTATACGGACGCGGCTACCGCGCCGGAAACTCTTTCAACCGGCGGAACGAAATGCTACCGCGCCGGAGGCCCGGTAAAATCCCGCGAGGGAAGCTACTTCCTCTATTACTCCCCCAACACCGGAACCGCAAACTATCAGGCGCCGATCACGGGGCTCCATATCAGCGACGAGATGTTCATCAACGGCTATAACACGTCGTTCACCGTGAGCGAGTCGGACCGCGTGGACAACGCGCTTCCGAGGTACGGACAGCTCCGTATGCGCACGGATGAATACAAGTATATTCACCTCGGCTATGAACGCGAGGAGCTGCCGTATTACGAACAGCTTTATCTCGGCGTGGGCAACACGAAGGAAGAAGCGTTCGCCGATATGGTCGGTACGACAAACGCCTATGGCGCCATGGACGTCAACTGCAACTACAATTCCTTCTCCGGAAAGTGGATCGCGATCGGATACAGAAGAACGAAATCGAAAGCCGACGCCATAACCGATATCTTCATTTACGAAGGCGAAGATCCGCCGGAACAGATCAATATCAAGGGCGGATACTCCGGAAAAAAATCCGGCTTAAGCAGTTTCACCTTCAGCGAATATAAGGATACAAAAGGCAACGAAGGCGTACCGTATAAGCTGCTCAAGCACAACCTCAAATCCGGTGCGGAGGTCGTTTCGCTGAACGAAGGCAACGCAGGTCCCGGACTGTATCTATATTACACCGCGGCAACGTTCTACCTTGAACAGAAGAAGGAATCCGAGATCATGCCGATCACGAACATCTGCTTTACCTACGGCGATATTTCGCCGAGGTACGCGACCGCAAACGAGCTTGCCGCCGTCTTTGAGCGTACGTATTACGGGAATATGACCTTCGACGCGTCCGCGTATCAGGATCCCGTTTGGGAATGCGTGCTGGGCGTTAAAGGTACGCCCGAAAACTGGACTCTGACCGCCGAATCGGGGCGCCGCGTCTCCCTCAACAGCGGGGTCCGTCCGGGTATTGGCGGCAACGGCTGGGAAGGCTCCGATAACCGCGTCTATATGTATGCGGACAGAGCGTACAGCAAGACAAAAACGGTCTATAAGGTCCGCGATAACTGCAAACTGCCGGAGTTCGGCTACTACAGCGCCGAAAGTACCTTCGGTAAGCTGAAGCAGGTGGGTTGAGAACGTTCAATCGTTTTTTCAAAAGGAGATAATCACAAAATGAAATTCTCATTTCCGACCAAACTCTTGTCCTTTCTGATGGCGGCGGTGATGCTCTTCACCGCGTTCGCCTCGTCCGTTTTCGCCGCTGACGGGGACGGCAAGGGCAGGTACGTCAAAGACGTCTACGTCGCCTACGGCGAAACGAAGGAAAAGGCCGAGAAGTGGCTTCGCGACAACGGCTGGGAGCCGCTCTTCGACCTCAACGAGGGCAAGACCTCAGATGCCTTCAAAAACAAACCCGCCGCCGTGCTCGGGATCAAGCGCACCGACGACCCGAGCGAAGCCATCACCGATATGGCGACGATGAACATGAAGGGCGGCTACAGCTTCGACGATTACGAAGCGCTCGTAGCGCAGAAAAAGACGGATATCACGGAATTTATCAACACCTTTGTTCCCGCGCTTAACGAATACCGTGATAATTACAACGGCAAAGGCAGCGAGGGCGGCAAAAAGCGCGCGCAGATGGCGCACGACCTTTTGAACAAATTCTACGACGGCGACCCGAACGGCGAATACGCCGTGAACGATACCGGCAAACCGCTCGGCGATCTGCTGCTCAATAAAACCAAAACGGAGATCGGCGACGACGCGTACAACGCGCTTTCGGCGGAGCAGAAGCTGAATACCGCCGACCTGCAGCAGATCATTCTGGAAAGCTCGGGCCCCGCGGTGCTGATCATCGAGCAGGCGCTGGCGCTGGCGACCGACACCGCAGAGACTTCGTGGCTCGATCGCCTGAACGGACTTTCCGGCGAAGGTCTTGTTGAACGCATCGCGGAGTTTGCTCCCGAAGCGGCGGGACAGAATCTCGCACGCTCCGCCGCGCTCTCGCTCCTCGCCGCGCACTTTGAGGACTACGCGAAGAATCTCGCGGCGGAATGGATCGACGTACACGAGGATATCGTCTGGTACGAGACCTACTGCAACGAAAACGGACTCATTCAGGAGGAAGATGAAGACGACGAAGCGTTTTCCGCAAGACTAGAGGGTTTCTTCAATGATCTGAAGGAAAACGACGAGAAAACTTATCTTTCCGAGCTCAGCCGTTTCATCCTCGTCTCTTCGTATTATGATAAGCTTTTTGAAGTGGCATACGCGGGCGAATGGGGCGAAACGCTCTATGATTTCTTCCGTCCGGAGGATGAAAATGCGTATTATGGCGATAAACACGAATACTTTGCGCCTCTGGCGGCGGTGCTCTCCGACGGTCAGCGTGCGGCACTGGAGTTCTTAAGCCTTTCTACGCTTCTCAAACTCGGCATGAACAGCGACGCCGTAATGGAAGCGGATTTTCCGTCCGTTGATGACATTTTTAAGGACGAGAAGGACAAGACGCTCGGCAGCATTTCCATTTACAGCGGCATCAACCGCGCCATCTTCCGCAAAGGCGTTGCGCTTACAAGCGACGCGCTGCAGCAGAAAGCGATGGGCAACGACCCGTACGCGGGAATTCTGAACGAGGAAGGCATCGTCGGCTCCTGCACTTACCTTGCTTTGACGCTCGGCACCATAGTTTTTATCGCAGGTACCGTTATGTTTGCAAAAACAATAAAAGCTATCGACTTTTATATAGAATTATCACAACAACCGATGCAATACGGCGCTGAAGGGGAGATTACATTTGGATTAATCGACCAAATGGAAGCCCAAGAGATGGCTGCTTCCCTGAAACCGGTAAACACATTGGGTAAATTTCTGATGGGCATAGGCGGTGCGCTGATGATTGCGGCGGCTGTCCTCAAGGGCGTGCAGATCCACTATTATTATAACCGCACCTTTTCTAAGATCCCCACCATGATCGTGGACGAGGCGGACATCGTGACGATCACCACGGACGACGCCGGAAAGCAGGTCCGGGAGATCAACTTCGACCAGTTCGCGTACTACGAGGTAGTAAAGTGCAACCGTCAGATCATCGGCGTCAACGGCAGCGCCCAGGGCGGCGTTTCGGATTACAAGGAATGGGGCTGCGGGGAAGCGGCGGATATCAACGCGGACGTCGGCAAGCAGTGGCTTGCGCTGTACGTCAACCGCTCGAGTGCAAAGGGCGATCCGATCCTTGCGGATTCGCTGAAGCTCGAAAAAGGCACCGCCGCCCATCCGGAAGGCTACACCAAATGGCTCCATATGTTCGGCGCCCCGAACGCATTGAAGATCGACGACGAACAGTACTGCTACCGCAGCGATAACAACGGTATGTATCTCTACTGGCAGGGCGACGAGGGCGCGTTTGAGGACGTGAGCGCGACCGCATCGGCGTTCAACGCGGGTTACCTTGCGCTCTCCGGCGTCGGCGGGCTCGCGCTCGGTATCGCGGGCACCGCGCTCTTCACAGGCAGAAAGAAAAAAGAGGGAGAAGCGGCGTAAGTCCCTACCCTACGGAAAACGAAAATATAATTTAAAAAAGGAGAAGACTAAAATGAAAACACGCTTTCCGACAAAGCTTCTGTCCTGCCTGATGGCGGCGGTGATGCTCTTAACCACGTTCGCCGTTAGCGTTTCAGCCGCTGACGGGGACGGCAAGGGTAGGTACTTAAAAGACGTTTACGTCGCCTACGGCGATACGAAGGAAAAGGCCGAGAAGTGGCTTCGCGACAACGGCTGGGAGCCGCTCTTCGACCTCAACGAGGGCAAAACCTCCACTGCGCCCGGTTTCGCCAACGTCGTGGCGGTGCTCGGGATCAAGCGCACCGACGACCCGAGCGAAGCCATCACCGATATGGCGACGATGAATATGAACGGCGGCTACAGCTTCGACGATTACGAAGGGCTCGTAGCGCAGAAGAAGACGGATATAACGGAATTTATCAACACCTTCATCCCCGCGCTGAATGAATACCGTGATAATTATAACGGCAAAGGCAGCGAGGGCGGCAAAAAGCGCGCGCAGATGGCTCACGACCTTTTGAACAAATTCTACGACGGCGACTCGAACGGCGAGTACGCCGTGAACGACACCGGCAAACCGCTCGGCGATCTGCTGCTCAATAAAACCAAAACGGAGATCGGCGACGACGCATACAACGCGCTTTCGGCGGAGCAGAAGCTGAATACCGCCGACCTGCAGCAGATCATTCTGGAAAGCTCGGGCCCCGCGGTGCTGATCATCGAGCAGGCGCTGGCGCTTGCCACCGACACCGCAGAGACTTCGTGGCTCGATCGCCTGAACGGACTTTCGGGCAAAGGGCTTGTCGAACGTATTGCGGAGTTTGCGCCCGAAGTGGCGGGACAGGATCTCGCCCGCTCCGCGGCGATGTCGCTCCTCGCCGCGCACTTCGAGGACTACGCAAAGAATCTCGCGGCGGAGTGGATCAACGTGCATGAGGATATCCTCTGGTACGAAAACTACTGCAGCGAAAACGGGCTGTTGCCCGACGAGGACGAGATCTACAGCTCCAATATAGAACCGCACTTCGCAGCTCTCGCCGAGGAGGACCGGGATCGGTATTTAGAAGAGTTCAATCGTTTCAACCGCGTCAATACGTATTATAACGTTTTGTTTGAGATCAAATACGCGGGCGAATGGGGCGAAACGCTTTATGATTTCTTCCGCCCTGAGGATGAGAGTGCGTATTTCGGAGACAACTACGAATATTTCGCGCCTCTTGCGGCGGTGCTTTCCGACGGTCAGCGCGCGGCGCTCGAATTCCTCGACCTTTCCACACTTCTGAAACTCGGTATGAACAGCGACGCAGTTATGGAAGCGGACTTTCCGTCCGTTGATTCGATGTTCAAGGACGATAAAGACAAGGCGCTCGGCAGCATTTCCATTTACAGCGGCATCAACCGCGCCATATTCCGCAAAGGCGTTGCACTTACAAGCAAGGCGCTGCAGGAGAGAGCCATGGGCAACGATCCGTACGGTCAGGTCTGGGACTTTGGCGGTATCATGGATATCGTCTCCTACTCCACCTTCGCCGCCGGTGCGGTCACGATGGCGGTAGGCGTCGCGATGGCGGTGCGGTCGATCCAGGCGTCGGCGGCACAAGGGGCGATAGCGGCCAAATTGGCGGAAGTTGCTCGCATACAAAATGAAATTAATAGTTGGCACACAGAATTACAGAGCATTACAACAATTGCGGAAGGTATGATTAATCAAGGAGGAGCAACGGCGGAATTGGGACGAGAAATGATCGTAGTTCGTGTAGATAAAATTAACAGTTTATATGCAGATGTGAATAAAGCGCAAAAGGCGACGTACAACGTCGCCGGAACAATGAGCACTGCTTCTAAATGGGTGATGGGCATCGGCGGCGCGCTGATGATTGCGGCGGCTGTCCTCAAAGGCGTTCAGCTCTACCAGTATTATAACCGCACCTTTTCGAAAATCCCGATCATGATCGTGGACGAGGCGGATATCGTGACGATCACCACGGACGACGCCGGCAGGCAGGTAAAGAATATCAACTTCGACCAGTTCGCCTATTACGAGGTCGTAAAGTGCAACCGTCAGATCATCGGCGTCAATTCAGACGCGCAGGGCGGCGTTTCGGATTATAAGGAATGGGGCTGCGGGGACGCGGCGGATATCAACGCGGACGTGGGCAAGCAGTGGCTTGCGCTGTACGTCAACCGCTCGAGCGCAAAGGGAGACCCCATCATAGCGGATTCGCTGAAGCTCGAAAAAGGTACCGCCGAACATCCCGAAGGATATACCAAATGGCTGCATATGTTCGGCGCGCCGAACGCATTGAAGATCGACGACGAACAGTATTGCTACCGCAGCGATAACAACGGTATGTATCTCTACTGGCAGGGTGACGAGAACGCATATGAAGGCGCGAGCACGACCGCATCCGCCTTCAACGCGGGTTACCTCGCGCTCTCCGGCGTCGGCGGGCTCGCCCTCGGTATCGCGGGCACCGCGCTCTTTACCGGCAAAAAGAAGAAAGAGGAAGAAGCGGCGTAATATAACGCACCCCTTTCCGCAGAGCGGGGACATAAAACCCGCCCTGCGGCGATTAAAGATATTATAAAGGAGAATAAAACTATGGCACTCTTCGGAAAAAAGAAAAAGGAAGCAAACTCCGGCTCTGAGCTGAAGATCACGGTGAATAACGAAGGAAAAGAATACACGTTTATTCTTGAAGGCAGACTTGATACTTTGACGTCGCCCTCCCTTGAAGAAAAAATCAATGAGGTGGCGGGAGACGCCGATCGGCTTATCCTGGATCTTGGCGCTCTTCTCTACATTTCCAGCGCGGGACTTCGTGTCCTGCTGGGCGCGACGCAGCAAATGAAGGGCAAAGGCGGGATGATCGTCAGAGGTCCCAGTCAGGCGGTGCGGGAGGTATTTGATCTTACCGGTTTCAGCCGTTTGTTCAACATCGAATAAGAACAGATCCCTCCCCGATACGACGCAATGCCGTTAAGTTAAGAAAGGCTCCTTTTGGTAAAAGGATCTGTCGCCGAATGGCGACTGAGGAATTGCATGAACTGACCGAGCGTTAGCGAGATTCCATTTCCTTATCTTAATGGCATTGCAGAGATTGAGGTATCAAAAAACGGAGAGAACATATGATGAATAAATTGAAAGACATCAAGATATACGGGTTGATTTTTACCATTGCGGCGACCCTTACTGTCATAGCGCTCAGCGCCCCCTTCTTCATCGAAGAAAGACTGCAGACGTATCTATATAATGCAGGCATAGATTCGATAGGCTCATTGATCTGTGCGGCACTGTTTTACGGATGTATGAGGCAGGATGGAAGCGGGATCAAGTTCTTCAGGAGTCTTATCATTCTGGTATGCGCCAGCTTTGTCATCAACGAAGTGACCTGTTATTCGGCTTTCGTGCCCGAGATGAGGATACTCTGCTTCGTTTTCTGTATGCTGAGCAAGCTGACAGACCTTGCGATGATCTACCTCTTCTATATGTACGTCAGAGAAACGCTCGGCTTTGAGGGAAAACTCGCAAAGATTGCAAAAATACTCATCCCTGTTACGCTGATCGTTCAAGCGTTATTTTTGCTTGCCAACATTATCACACCCGTAACCTTTACGGTTGACGCTGCGGGTGTATATCAGAGTACAGATATCAGTTTGATCGAAGATATCGCTCTTATTGTGACGTCCGTTCTGACAACTGTCATGATATTTATGTCTCACAACCCTTTCAGCCAGAAAGCGGCTGCTTTGACATTTATCTTCTTACCGCTTATCGAATACGTGATCATCGAAGCAAGCTTCGGCGAAGCCTCCCAGTACGGCACCATTCTGATGTCGCTGATCATTATGTACTGCGTCATATCCAATTACAAGAGCCAAAAGCTGGCGGCGACGGAGACAGAGCTCAATATGGCTACCGAGATCCAGACCGGCAGTCTGCCTACTGTCTTTCCGGATCGCCCGGAGTTCGATATCCACGCTTCCATGGATCCGGCAAAAGAGGTCGGCGGAGATTTCTACGACTTCTTTATGATCGACGACGATCATCTTGCACTTGTTATAGCGGACGTATCCGGTAAGGGTATCCCGGCGGCGCTGTTCATGATGTCCTCGAAGATCTACATAGGCGATCACGCCACCATGGGCGGCTCCCCGGCGGAAATACTCGAACGGGTGAACAAGCTGGTCTGCGCCAACAACAAAGCCCATATGTTCGTTACCGTGTGGCTCGGCATCCTTGAGATCAGTACGGGCAAGCTCACCACCGCCAGCGCCGGACACGAATATCCGATCATCAACGTCAACGGAAAATACGAGCTTATAAAAGACAAGCACGGGCTGGCGATCGGCGCGATGGAGTTTGAAAAGTATACGGACACCGAAATACAGCTCAAAGCCGGCGACAGCATCTTCGTTTATACCGACGGCGTCGCAGAGGCGACCGACGCGAAAAATCAGTTTTTCGGCACGGAACGCACGGTGGAAGCGCTCAACTCCATTCCAGCGGGATCTTCGCAGAGGGAAGTTCTTTTTGGCGTGCGTGCCGCCGTCGACGCGTTCGTGAAGGATGCGCCGCAGTTTGACGATCTGACGATGCTCGGCCTCCGCTACAACGGTCCCAAAGAGATTGACACCACGGAGGATACGCAATGAAGGGACTGAAAGTGAAAGCCGACAGAAAAAACCTGCTGAAAGTGCAGACGTTCATAGATGAGCAGCTTGAATCGGCGGGCTGTTCGATGGCGACGCAGCTCGCGATCGACGTTGCTGTCGAGGAGCTGTTTGTGAATATCGCAAGCTATGCCTACGACGGGAAGAACGGGACGGTGACTGTTCGGGTCACTTTACACGAAAAACCGCTTGCTGCCGAAATAACCTTCATCGACAGCGGAAAACCATACGACCCGCTTGCAAAGCCCGATCCAGACGTCACTCTGTCGGCAAAGGAACGCCGGAAAGGCGGCCTCGGCATCTTTATGGTCAAGAACACCATGGACGATATGAAGTATGAGTACAAGGACGGCAAAAACGTCCTGACGCTGTTTAAAAACTTATAAAGATAAGACAGCAAATCCATTCTGTGATAACTGCCCCCACTTTTGAGTGAAAAGTGGGGGCAGTTATCATAGTTACAAAACCACCTTGAATCTGCACAGTCCGTGGAGCGTTTCGCGCACGAAAACGCCGCGCGGCAGGATCGGCAGATAATTCTTCTCAAAGGTGGTCGAGCGGTAGTACGCGTTGAAGTTCACGATGGGAAGTATGACCCAATCGTAATCGTCCTGCCTGTTCGCGTAGTAGAACGCCGTCAGATCTTTCGCATATTGCCGGCATTTGTCCGGCATTTCGAGGGCGGCGAGTTTTTGTTCGATCTCCTTCGAAAGAACGTATTCCTCCGTGCAAAGCGGTCCCGCCTCCAGCGCTTCGGCGATCACGTCGTCGAACCGTGTGCCCCACGCGCCTTTGGTGTTCGGGGCGAAGATCGGTACGGTGTAATGCGCCACGCGGTCTTTCCACTGGGCGGCGTAGCCAGCTTCAACGTTATCGAAAACCTCCCGCACCGGTTTGGTGAGCAATTCAAAATGCTCGTTGCAGAACTTGAAAAGGCTCTTGACGTGCCGTATATACCACCCGTTGCCTTTGGCATCCACAAGCTCCGGAAACTCCTCCGTAAGCTCTCTGAAATCAACCTGCGATTTCGGATCGGTGCGTCTGTCGGGAACGCTGTTCCAGGCGCATAAAGCGCGGTAGGTATAGTCGATGATATATCAAAATATGCTATATACTTTTTATATATATTTGTGTTATAATAGATTTGATGAATATGTGGTGGTGATGTGATGTCTGATAAGATATATCTGTGGTTAGAAGATCGGGAAGGAAAGTCCGGATTTGTATTCTGGAAGACCATGATGCAGCAGCTTTTTCCGGAAGTGATTGTTCAGAGCAAGAAAAACAACAGCGAACTGATAAAAGCGGTAAAGGCTCTGAATGATGAAACCGGAAGTTATATTATTGTACTGGATAATTCTTTTGACAATTTGCAGCTTGTTTCAGAGAGAAAAAGACTACAGCAATATGCTATGTCAAAGAATAATATATATTTAGTGGATTTTGTTTGTTTTGAATATTTGCTGCTTGAATTTGAATATCTGCTTGATTGGATCTATGCACCAGAAGATGAATTCCGTATCAAAAGACAAGCGGCGATCAATGCAAGAAACAGACTTGTGGAAATGCTCTGTAAAAATGATTGGAACTATAAAACCGCAAGGGAATTAATAAGCTATGATATGAATCTTAATGACCATAATGTTGAACAGCTATCTGCGAAGCTCCTGTTTGACCTTACAAGAAATACCGGATTTGAAGTGTCAAAAGGCTCGATAGGGGAGTGTTGGATCAACTCCTGCTGTGATTGGCAGGACAGACAGAGTGATGATATTTGCGGTCTTGATAACAGCAGATTGTCTGTAAGAGATAAGATGAAGCAAATCTTTAATCACACATCAATACATAAAGAGTTATACGGTGTTTTTCCGGAGGTGTTCGTATGCTGACAATATATAAAAACAAAAAGGATATTCCTTCGGATAAAGAGTATGTTGAACTGAATGATCTGTATTTCAATATGAATACTTCCTCTTTGTTGGATGAAAGGGCAAAAAGCATTATTGAAGCTATTGACAGGTCGGAGCAGATAAGCAAATTTAAAATAAGATCACGGTTTAACGGAGATGTGCTGAATATAGATAAGCTGTCCTCCGGATGCAAGACTGTTCTGAATGTGCTTTACAATCCGGAAAAGGTGTTTTGTCTGAAAGAGTGCGGAGAGAATGCTCTTGATGTTCTCTTTGGATTTGAAAAAGGAGCAGTTTACAGCGATTATCCGATAATACCGTTTGATTTTGAAAAAGTGGCTGTTTTCTCAGACGGTGAAATTAAAGAAATTGATGATTATGAAGAACTGAAGGAGTGGTGGAGCAATGCAGACTAAGCCTGTTGTTATGGAAAAATTCCATATAGTTCACACTTCTTTTGTAGTGGACTTATCTTTTACAAACAACATTACGATTCTGATGGGGTATTCCGGAGTAGGAAAAACAGCTGTTTTCTCCTTTATTCAGGAATGTATGTCGATTGACAAAAGAATCCTTTGTATAAACTTTATTGATTATCAGAAAAATATAGGAGAGATACTTAAACAAACCTCCGGTAAACTGATCGTGATTGACGATGCTGATGTCCTTCTTGATTCAGATGCAAGAAAACATATTTCACTTGATGAAAAGAATCAGTATCTGATAATCGGCAGAAATCCGGCTGACTTATTTGCCACAAAAGATAATCTATTTGAGCTTGTCAGTACCAGTGTAGAAGAACATACTGTATTCACAATCAAACCTTATCTTTGACATCATTTCTCTGTGTTTTGCAGGTGCGATAATATCACAAACTGTAAAATATTAAACTTCATTATCTACATTTTGTCTACAAAAAGTCATAAAACAATAAAGAATAGATAGAACACAAAGAAAATACACACTATATATTGTGTTTGAAAATCGTTTTGGAAACTATATATAGAATCGTTCATCGAGTGGGAGTAACAATTATTCACACATATATAATCGAGTAGGAGGGGGTGGCTAACCCCCGTCCTCTCACAACACCGTGCGTACCGTTCGGTACACGGCGTTTCGGTTGTTCAAAGATGTGCTTATGCCTTGCACCTCATA
>Ga0326512_10000882_pt1 | contig 24970 bp, 42 predicted proteins | sample 1_2617_0518_D_FD_203652 | JGI IMG/M metagenome (GOLD analysis project Ga0326512, IMG submission 203652) | Bovine rumen microbial communities from UC Davis, California, United States - 1_2617_0518 | ecosystem: Host-associated > Mammals > Digestive system > Stomach > Rumen | place: USA...
ATGCTCTACTTGTCGGATTCATTTCGAGAAACAGCTTGAATGCGCTTCTTTGGTTTTCTTCATATCTCGCAAAGCTAAATCTTCCACTTTGACAAACTTTGCAATCAGCTACAAGTACATGACCGTCTTTTGCGGCTATTACATCGAACGGCTGCGCGCCACGGGCATCGGGCGCAATTCGATGCGCCCAATACCCATTTTTTCCAAGCATGGTAACTACCATGCGTTCAAACTGTGAACCAGTCATATCAAAACGGTAACTGGTCTTTCGGAACATCGTAGAATCCGCCGCCAGCAGGCGCATCATCGCCTTGCCATGCAGGCAGTCCATCCTGTTTCGATTTCGGAATGAAGTAGCCGACTCTTGCTCTCATGTCGCCGTTATATTCTTCGTGCTTTACCGTGCAAGCACCAGCCTTTCCAATCCAGCTCGAAAGCGACAAGTCGCCATCTGGAATTCCGAAGCTATCGAAGATTGCGGTCAAGTTCCGATTCGTAATTTCGGGGCGGTCATCAAGGAACACAATGTAGTACCACAATCTACTCGACTGTCCGCTTACTGCAAGCGTTAAAATAATCATGTCGTTGCCTTTTTTGCTTTCTGCCATTTCCGCATTATCAATGCGAACTCTGTACTTTCCTTCAGGGATAATGTCAAACTGCTGTTCTTCTCTTTTGAATTGCCAATTCATGTTTAATTACTTCCTTTCTTTTTTGATATAAGCGATTATGATAATGACAAGTTCTATTAGCATGACTGCTAATGTTCCTGCACAAAATCCAAACCAAAACCAAAATGCCATAGTTCGTTCTCCTTAAAAGTCCTCAACCAGCGCAAATTTACGAGTATCGCGCTGATTCTTTGCGTAAACGTTTTGACTTGCTTCAAGAAGGATTCCTCTCGCCCCTTCTTTACCGACAGCAATCTTCCCGACAATATCACAAAGTCCGCAAATGTTGTCAACAATTTTCAAGCTCATCTTAGGGTACAGACGGCTGTAACTACTTCCGTCTGGATTCGTAAACTGTTCCGTAGTTTCCCACGCTGTCCAGTACACGTTCACTCCCCAAGACTTCATAAGCCGCAAGCTGTTCACAAGTTTGAACTGCATATACTGATAGTCTGCCTGTGCAGGAACACCCTTGTTCTTCCCTTTGTTTCCCAAGTCGGATAAGATGCAACGTTCAAGTTCAGAAATGTTATCTACACAGATGTTCGTATACGGCATCTTCCCATCTTTTGCAAGGTCGTTCAACTCTACCAATATGTCTGTCCAGCTTTGGAACGTGTCAATGTTATCGACTTGCACAACATCAACTTTACTGAAGTCTTTCACGACTTCATTTTTGCTCATAGTCGGAACAAATGTTCTGTCAACATCGAGGACAAGCGTTTTGCCCTCTGACTTTTCAGCAATCACACCCAAAGTTGTAGATTTGCCAACACCGGGTGCGCAGTACAGGAGTGCGGTTATCGGCTGTTTCTTCTTGACAACATCATCAAGTTTCATCGTGTTCAAGCTCATCGTTTTCTCTTACTCCTTTCACAATAAGGTCAATCTCGTTGTCATACTGTTTCAAAATCAGTTTCTTGGCTTGCTCTGGTAAAAGTCGAAGATTCTGAATCATCAATCTTTCACGCAGTAGGAGATTCAAACGTTTCTCCATCTTTCTTCACCACCTCAAAATCAATGTATTCTTGGCTTGGGTCATAGCTGTTGCAAATCGGTGCATATTCACACAATCTGCCCCACTTCCTACAATTGTTCGGGTTCGGATAATATGATGTAGTAAAGCTCTGTTCTGCGCATCGCTTCATGTCGGAAACCACACATGTGAAATCATTCTCAAACTGAACGATTCTTATCCAATCTCGTTGAATGATGTTTACTTGAGCCTTGGATTCATCATACCAATTGATGCAACGTTGCTCAAATTCTTCATTGGTTTCATCTTTCTTTTGCCGAATTGTCGGAACTTGAACAACATCATATACAATCGTGTTTTTCATCGTGGCTCTCATGTACATAAGTATCTGCTCATCGTTTTCAAGTCCGAGCCAATAACTTCCGTCAATCGTTCCGCTTGTGGTCTTATGCTCAATCGGCACACCATCCTCGCGAACAGCATCAATGATTCCGCAACATGGAATTCCAAGTATCTTGTCCTCCCACCACACTTCGGCATCTACAACTTTACCGCCAAGTTTCGGCAAGATGAACTTCTTGTAGGCGAATGCCATTGCATTAGTCTTTGCATCTTCGTCACGGACGAAATCACCTGTCTTATTGATTTGCTCAACTTTTTCGTGATAGCTTGAACCTGTTTGCAACGATTCTGCTTTTTGTATAGGCTGAACTCCGTACACATACTTCAATTGGTACATTCGCCTACAAGACTTGAAACATTGGATTCTGCTGTTGCTGTACTTAATCATTAAAGAAAACCTCTTGAACCATCTTTTCAAAATTGCTTTCAGGTTCGGGTTCTTCTTTATCGTCATCGAAAAGTTCATCAAGCTTTTCGATTGCGATTTTTGCAAATACCTTTCCTACTGCAGATGATTTTTCCTGTTCATCTTCAATGAAAGGAATTCCTTCTTCGCAACTATCCTTAAAGATTCTGCGAACAAGTTCAGCTTCTTTTGCATCTTTCATTTTGGACATGGAATTGTAAATCGATGAAACAACGCAAATAGCATCAGCGAGCATTTCACCGCCGCCATCTTTAAGCCCCCATTCAATTTCAACAGAGCCATTCTTGCCATTGATTTTAACCATTTTCTTATTCTCCCTTCACAATTTTGGACTTTAATTCTTCAACGTTCTTTCTTGCTTTCACATATTCCTTGATAACATCGACATCCTCTTTCTTTGTAGGCACAACAGCTTCCACAAAGTCATCATCGAAAAGCTTGCCACTGCTGCACATTTCTTTAAAGAAGTCTTGTGCAAACTTGCCATCTCCATCATTGCAGTTACCGAGTGAATTATGAAGTGCAACAACAGCTCCACATGCGTCCTTAATAATCTCTCTTGTAGTTCCGCTTGCCTTGACTTCTCCAAGACAGTTTTCGATTCTGATTTCAATCATTTTTTAGTCCTCCTTTTCTTCAATTGCAATTAAGATTTTCTGCTGTGTCAAATTCGTTGGCTTTGACTTGCCAGATTCAAAGTTCCAGATTGTTGCCTTTGTTACTCCAACAAGATTTGCAAAAGCTTCTTGTGAAAGATTGTGCTTTGCTCTGTATCGGAGTGTCTTCGTTCGCAGAAGTTCATAATCCATTTAAACACCTCCTTTCATGTAATGTATGTAATATGGTACATTTCCCTATTTATTCTCTTTATTTCTCTTTTTTTCACGGAAGGAAATAAGAAAATGAATAATATATGGTACATTAGTCTACGAGAACGATGCTACCATGAATAGCATTTTTGACAATCTCGATTTCCTCATCGGTAAGGCTCTCCAAATCGCCACCATTGTGGGAGCAGATAAACACATCATTCACAATACTTGGGCCATATGATTTCGAATGAACCGTGCAAAAGATTTTGTCTTTGAAAAGCCCCTCATCATCGCACACGAAATCAAATGCATGACCATCAATTTCCCGTACAACAATGTCAATCAAATCACATTTGCAAACTTGATACAGGCTTTTTAGACTTCCGTCGATCTTGGCTATTTCATAGCCATTCTTGCCAACGTGGATGCCTCTAATCATTTTTCGTTTCCTCCTTGAAATCAATCTCAACTATCTTGTGATAGTCAATTCCTTTTGACTTAATGAGCCACATCGGAACACTTACCCAAACGTTGCCAACATCGTTCGGCTCACTAATCTTCAGACACGACCGTGGAAACCACACAAGCTTCTCGTTGTCATATGTCAGTGCAATCGCCTTTTCCGAATGATTCGGAAGGTATCTTTCAATCGGTGTGCTTATCCAACCTGTTACGAACTTCTTCGCCATAGTTTCTTTCCTCTTACCACTTAATAATCTTCGTTACAACGCCGCCGTGCAATGTCACCATCTTAATAACTTCATCGACCTCTTTTTCAGTAGAACGAAGATACCGATACGGCATGTTCTTGCAAATGAAATAGATTTCATAAACCGTGCTTTCCATTTTGAAGTCCTCGCTTTCCTGTGATGCACTCTGCGTTACTCGCGGGCTTGTGACCGCCGATGGCCGCATTACATCGTGATGGAAAACCATCACTTAAAGAATTCAATTCCTAGCAAAGGCATGAATGTAACATATTCATTTGATTCGTTATTGAAAAGTCTCATCGCATATTCATCTTCATCATGCATTTTTTCGATTTTAATGAATTCGATTTTGTAAGCATCATTCTCGAAATTCGTTTGGATGTCGTTTACCTTGATAGTCTTAAAACCATTTCTTCTGGACTTCAGAGTTCCCTTATAAGTCATTATGCCTCTGTTGTAAAGACCCAATGTTCCGATTTCTTCTCTGTTGAGCTTTGCGATTGTTTCGTTCTTGATTTGGTTTGTCATTGTTTCTGATCTCCTTTGGATTCATTTTGTAGGGGTAATTTCCTTACCTGATTATATCTTATCACAAATTGCCCAAAATGTAAATACCTTTTTTGAAATTTTTTTCACTTTTTTTCATAAAAAAGAAGCGGCTCAAAAGTCCGCTTCTCTTATCTTTCGCATTATGCCTGCATACAAGTTTGGATTCACCGTCTGCATTACATCCATGGCTTCATCCATAATTTTCAATATCCGTCTTTGCTCTTTTCCTTTCACAAGTCTGCCAAAGTCGGAATCACTTTCATATAAAATGATTTGCTCGTTACCAGCATCGAACGAATAGCCACGCATTGGCTGTTCTGCTTCTGTGCTTCCAAACAGTTCTTTCTGAATCGTCAAGAAAGCCGCAAGCTTAATGCAAGTGTTTGCTGTGGGATTTCGCTGACCTTGGCATTCAGCTATGGCTTCTTGCAAGTCTTGCTCAGTTATCAAGGTCAGCACCCCCTTTTACATCTGCTCAACCTTGCGGATGAACTTTTCGACTTCCATCTGCTTCTCTTTCGGGAGCGAGCCCATCATGCTACGCAGTTCTTCCACAACGGAATCCATTTCGTCTTCCGCGCGGGAATAGCCACCTTCGCGGGAATATCTGCCCATGCTGTCACGCTTTGCATATGTTCCACGACCACGGGCATACGAACTACCATCATCGCGTGAATATCTGCCGCGTCTTGCATAAGAACTGCCGCCATCGCCATCGTAGGAATAGCCTCCTTCGAGCATTGCTGCTGTGGTCTTGATGGACTTCATCATGTGCGTCAGCTTATCGAGGTAATCTATATCACCAGAAGTCAGTTCACCGCCAGACTTTCTAATCTTGGCATTTGCCTTCTCAAGCTCGCCTTCGACAACTTCACAAAGTTCGTGCAAAGTTTCTTCAAGTTCGTGCATTGTTTTTCTCCTTTCTTATGCGATCCTTGTCACGGTAAGGTTGGCGTTCTGCACGTTAATCGCTGTCGGGGCATCAGCCGCAGTTGCACCGAAGCTGACATTTTCGACAGCTACATTCAGACAGCAACATTTCGGAACAGTAATGATTGCCGTACTTGTGACATTGAAATATTCATCCACAGCCGCAGGTGTGACAATCGCTCTGCTCGTCTGAATCGGCTCGCCGTCAATTGCAAGAGCAATCGCAATCGGGCCGACAGTACCATCTTCGGGTACAGCAATGTTCGCGTTGAATGTGACTTGGTAACGTGCAAAACACGCGCTCGGATTGTTGACGGCTCCACGGAGAGTAAGGATGCCAGAACCTTCCCGATGAAAGACATAGCCTTTGTTACATGGAATAGACCTGTCAAGCAATACGTTTTGATTCGGCTGAACAAGCTGAATCGGGTTGTATACATACTCTGCCATAACTACAACCTCAATCAGAACGTGCTGTTTCCGCAACCGCAACCGCAAGGCTGCTGACCGCCGCAAGTGAAGATAGGAGTGCGACCATATACAGGCGTGGTCGGAACAGGGCAGGAGTTCAGACGGTTGTACAGAGCGTCTACCTCGTTTGCGAAGCCCTGCGAGATGAACGCATTCTGCGCCGTCTGCGAAGCACGGAGGTCTGCCGCGTTGAGCCGCTGACGGAGATCGTCTGCTTCACGCTTGTAACCGTCAAGTTCAAGCTGACAGAGCTTGTCCAAAATCGCCTGCGTTCCGCGCGTCTGACTGTCGATGATGTCGCGTGTGTTCGTCGCAGAACCGTAGCGAATGTCGCACAGAGAGGACTGTACTCCGTTGAATCCTGCGGTGTTCGCCGTCTGTTCCGCAAAGGAACGGTTGAGAGAAGCGAGTTCGTTGCTGTACAACTGCTGTGAGATAGCGTTCTGTGCGCCCGTGACAGCCGCAGTCGTTCCAGCAAAGCCGTTTGCAAGCGACATCTGCAAATCCCCGCAACAACCGCAGAGCTGCGTTGCGAGTGCGCTCACTCCGTCACGCACGGAAGTCACGGAATCGTGCAACTGTGCATCGCGGAAGCCAGCGTTCGTGTTCGCATTGATGTTATTCTGACCATTGAACAGCCACGGGAAGTCGTAACCAAATGCGCCGCCGCCAAAGCCGTTGCCCATGCCCCAGCCGCCGTTACCAGCAAGCAGGAAGAACAGAATCAGAATCCACCAACCGTCACCGCCCCAGCTATTGCCGAAGCCACCGTTACCACCGCCATACATCGGAGCAACAGGCATCACCATTCCACTACCATTTTCATCAGTAAGTGCCATTTGTATTTGTTTCCTTTCATTTGTCTTTTTATATCCACATTCTGCGCGCTTGAATGTTGATACCGTTATCTTCCGCCAAACATCCGTTGAAACTGCTGTGCCTTTTGGACAGCCGCGTTGTACTGTGCTTGTGAAATCTTTCCGCTGTTCAGCATCTGTTGAATCTGCTGTTGGGGGTCGCCGCGAAAGTTCTGCTTAAACTGGTTAAACTGTTGAAGAATTCCACCGCTTGGATTCAATGAATTAAAAATCGAATTTCCGCTTTTCATCGTCTTTCTTCTCACTTTCTGCAAACTTTGCCTTTAATGCCTCTATTTCGCTTTTGAGAGCCTCTATTTCACCTTTTGCGTCATACGCTTTGGGATTATTGTCTTTGGCAGGAATAGCGCTGTTTTGAGCTTCTGAAGTGTCTTCAGAGTATGTGAACTTACGTAGCGGAAGCGGGATTCCACTTGCATCCGCCGACTTCAAGTAGAACTTGTTCGATTCGCTGTCCATCAGCATTACGGTCGTATTCGGCGCAATCAAGTAAGACTTCGCCCCAGATTCGCCTTGAACCCAAATGATGCCGTTGTTCGCAGAGGTTTGAGATTGTTGTGCCGACATTTGCTGTTGTGGCTGATACGGGCTTCCGAAATAGTTCGGCTGATAGGGATAATAATTGTATGCCATACATTTCAATCCTTTCGTTTGTAGTACAAAATCGGGACTTCATTTCCGCTGTCCCATGTGTCAAAATATCGTCCGTTCTTCGCGCAGACAACATGACTTCCTGTGGCAAGAACGAAAGTGCCTTTCGGGTTATCTCTGCAAAAATCCTTTACTGTATAGCAACTTGGGCAAGTGTTCGGAATAACAAATCGTTCAAAGCCCAAGCTCATCAAGTAAGCACCCCACACATTATTTGCACTTGGCATATCGTGTTGAATGAAGCCTTCAAAGCAGATTCCCCAGTAGGTCGTTTCCCAACTTTGGTCTGTTGCGAAAGCTATGGCACGAACCGTGCAATCACCAACCCTTGCTTCAACTGGATTTTCGTTGTGATACTCGAAAAGCACTTTTCCTTCCTCCGAAAAAATTGTACATAAAAAAAGAACCGTTTGCGGTTCACAAACGGTTCATTTTTGATTCAGTTTTTATTCAAGAAATAGTCGTTCTTTGCCTTTTCGGATAGTACGTTGAACTTTTGACTTTGAAACGTGATACTTTGCCATCAAGTCTGCATATGACATATCATTACAAAGCCTATCATGCAGAATCTTCCGTTCCGTTGGATTATGAATCTTCTCCATGATGAGTTCTTTCATAGGAGTATTGTCGTACTCAACTTTTGGCTTCACTTGTTCTTAATTCTCCAAGTACCATGGCACATATTGCATTGGTGATAACCACTATTCCCCCAGTTTTACGGCGTGTTGTTTTCTTGATCTTGACTTTCGCTCTTTGCTTCGCCATAATAATCACCGCCTACAACAAAGTTACTGCCACCGCCGTCAGCATCCTGTTCAACATCATATTCGTATTCGTATGTGGTTTCGATACTGCGTTCAAGCTCTCTCAATTCATTGATAGCATCAATCTTCTCGCCTAAAGCTTCAACTCTTTCATTGTTCAGCCAAACAATGGCAACAATGGAAGCCGCAAGCATAACGGCCAAAATGATGTTCAACATATGAGAACGTCTGTTCGTGCGTTCTGCCATTGCATCAAGGATGTCCACATAATATTGTTCGTCTTTGCTTTTGTTTCCAATCTTTGGACGATTTGCGCAATCTTTGCAATTCATTCCTTAACAACCTCAAAATACTTTGTCAAGAATCATCACGACGAAATATCCGAGAACTGCCACAAAGATTGCCCACAGCACCTTGTTCGTAATCATAACGGTATTCTTTATGACTTTCACGTCCCCGTCAAGACCACCAACTTGACCTTTTACTTCATCCATCTGCGTGTTGCAATCATCCTTGCGGACATAACGTTCATCGGCTCTTTCAAGTGTGGCGTTTATAATCTCCTGTTCGTTCATTATTGCAATTCCTCAAGACTTTCTTCAGGAATACCAGCAATACTTGTCAAAAGCGAAAGAATACCAGCAAGTGCTGATGCTGATGCTACCACAGCCCAGTTTACCTCAGTGAGCAAAGCAGTCGTTCCGATTGTTGCAATCGCTGTCTGTGCAATGGTTTTCAGTGCACGAATCCCAGCAAATTTGAACCATGCTTTCCAATCGCGTTTCATTTGAAAATACCTCCTAAACTTGTTATCGTCTTTCTTCCTGCAATTCCATCCACGGTTAAACCGTTGTCTCTTTGGAATGCCTTCACATTGCGTCGCGTAGCACCACCGAAATTCTTGCTTTCTTTTGTGCTGATTGTGATTCCGTCGCGATAGCCTTTTCCGATAAGCAATGCTTTCAAGCGAATTACATCATCGCCTTTACATCCGTATTTCAGATCTCGCGTAAATACAAAATCTTTTGCAGGTGTAGGCTGTGGTTGCGGTTGTGGATCATATTCGAACTTCTTTGTCATAAGTCCGCGATACTTCCACGCACGTTTACTCATTCGTGAAATCACAACGCCGTACTTTATCCCCCTTGATTCGACAACAAGCGGATCATTTTTGACAAATCCGCATACCCAACCGACGTGTGTTTTCTTTGAATTTGTTCCATTGAAAACGGCTTCACCTACAACAAAAGGTCTGTCGATTGCGGAAATAAGTCCTTTGTCCGTGCAATACTTTTCGTAATTGCTGTTCGCTTTAACATCACTCTTTAAGTAAGCATCGAGAAGTCCTTCACAATCCGTAACATGAACTTTGTTTTCCACCCATCCGCTTGTTACGCTGTCGAATTCTTTCCTGTCCCAACCGTTTTTAGAGTAATAAGACTTGTACCGAGAATCAAGCAAGGCCTGTGTGCATACTTGCCCACGAGTTCCAAAAAGATATTCCCACACGCCATCAGTTCCAGCTCTGCATGGAACGATAGAACCAATCGGCAGCGTTTTTGGGTCTGCATGAGAAAGAGCAAATTTAATAAATTCAAGAACGTTCTGCATATTATCACCTCATTCGGATTGTAGCATGAACGTTCTTGAATGTCAATGTTTTTCAATGCAATCTGTACTGGTTTCCTTTTGCTAATACAAAGTAGCTGACATGAAATTCATCTTCATAAATAACTTTCTTGACATTTTCAATGTCGGACACTTTGATGCTCTTGCACTTCGGCTGACGCTTCATAAACGGAAGAACGATTTCCTTTGCGGAATCTGAAAAGACTTTCTCGTTTTTGATGTGATTCGCGCGGTATCTTTCGATGTGCTTTTTCTGCTGATTCATGGATTCCTCTTTCGTGCCGTAGAATCCGTTTCTTCCAATTTTGTAGAACTTTTCGCAACTGATGATTTCAAGGTGACTGTTCCAAAGTGTCTGCCAAGTGTCATCGCTGTTCGGAGTAACTTTGTCGGTGCATCTGCCAACCACAATTTGAGTTACATCGAAACTGTACCATTTTTCTTTTTCACGGTCGATTTCATGCTCGCTTTTGCTTTCGAGCATCACGCGAATGATTTCCTTGCCATTCGTGAGGTCGATGTGAGCAATCTCGCCTTGGCTTCCACTCATCGTTGCCGTGTTGATTGTGTAACCCATAGCCATGTACGATGCAACTTTTTCGGTGTACTTCTTGTTGATTTCTGCGAACTTCATTTTAGTTTCTCCTTTCTTGTTACCATTCAAGTTCAAAGTTGTTACGTCTGACCATTTCCTTCAGTTCCCATTTGACTTCCATCCAACTGTCTTCGCTGAGGACTCTGTCGTGGTTTTTAAGAATTATTGTCCAGTAACCGCAATCGTTATAGATTTCTTCAATCTCAGCCTGTTCTTTTTTAGTGAACTGATTGAATTTCTTTTCGTATGTCATCTTAGTGATCTCCTTTAGTACCTTTTCTTGATTATATCTTATCATACTTTGACCAAAATGTAAACTCCTTTTTGTAACTTTTTTTAACTTTTTTTACTTCAGAAACGAGCAAAATCCTCGCGACCGTGAGAACGCGAGGATTCTGCTTAGGAAGAAAGCAACCCATGTCAAAGAACGCCAGTTGTTTCTATGATGTTACCACACTTTTGCCTAACTTGTCAAGATTATTGAGTATCCGTTGATTCATGTCCGTGCCGAAGCGTCTGCTTATACCCACGCCAAACTTCGCCCTCGCTATTGACAATCATAACGGTATGGGTGTCGCAGGACGATACCACCGCACTTGCACACTTGCTGTAGAAAGCCGACAGGCAAGCGGTTTCGTCCGTGTAACCCAGCGGTGGAGTGGCGGTACAAGAGCCGTCATTCATAGCCTGATATTCGAGAATAAATAGTGTTTGCATTGTTTTACCTCCTCTTATACATCTGTTGTAATATATGTAACAAACGCAACGTATCGACCAGAAGGGATCGTGCCATAACTGCGTAGTCCTGGGTTTCCGACATCTGAATACACTCTAACATTTGTCTGCACCATGCTCCCAGCGTCATATACTATTGCGTTTGCAGGGCAGGCAAACGTTGGAGTGCTGATAATAATAGGCCAACCAGATATGGTGTCAGACACAGAGAAGTCTACCCATAGAGACACCACGTTCCCTGAACGAACGCACTTTTGACCGTTGATGGTCACAGAACTATGTGCGGATGTCAGCGTTACTGTTCTAATGCCGTTTGCACTAAACTCATACGTTGTCAGCACGGTTTCGCCAGATGGTGCGTCTGCAACGGCATCAAATGCAACAGGTGCAAACAGCCTCGCGTATTCCCACCAACAATGCACAGAAAAATCAACATATACCACGTTCGCTGTGTTCCCATCGTAATGTATGTCAACATACATTGTCGAACCGCTTACCATCGCACGAACCTTGTCGATGCTAAAGGTTTGAGATTGACTGACCTCATTGTTGAAACGGAAGTAATTTTGAGCCGCGGACAACGTGACCTTGTGCAGTTCGTTCGTTGTTGTGTTTGTGGCTCTGTTAATAAAGAACTCGATCTCAAACGGCAACACGCCAGAAGCCACATCGCTACTGGGTGCATCATACCTAAGGATTCGATACCATCCAGCACTTGACAGCGTAGCATTGCACCGCCGTTGCGTCACGTCTAATACGCCGTTAAACGTTACGTCACCCGTGAATGTGCCGCCAGCCTTTGGCATGAATTCTTTGAGGAAATCCGCCTTGGTCATTTTGTAGGTTGTCTGCCCTACCTCGATGGCGATTTCGTCGCTATCGCCAGCCGTGGAAAGAGCAGGAAGCTGGTCAATAATCATGTGTTATCCCTCCAAACTGTCGATGTAATCCTGCGCATAAGACAGCAACGAATTCGCGTGAGATTTCGCGGTTTTGTCGGTCAGGACGCGGTTTTCGCGCTTATTGTCCGCGATGATCTTTCCGGTCTGATCGTTAACCTCGGAATAGGTGATGCTCATACGCATACCGACCGAATCCTGAAATACCGTCGTGCTCGTTACAACTTTCATAGTTCAATCCTCCCTTTTTGTAATGTACTCACATAATCCGACGCAAGAGCGCCGTAATCCATTTTTGCTTCCTCCGTCTGCTTTGGAGCGCCGATTCTTATTTGATCGTAGCCTTTTTGCTTTGCCTTGATCTCCCACCCGAATTCAAGGTGAGGGGTTCCTTCTACAACGAAATACCCGCTGTTTCGTTCCTTCACCCAGCAACGCCCATCTCCGTACTCTTGCAATGTGACGAGATACTCGGCATTGCTGATTGTTTCCGCGAAAATCGGCTCAATCCACACATAGCAAGTTCCGTCCTCTCCGATCGTGCCGCTGCCAATGTCACCAAACGTCGGTGTAGCCGTTTCGTAGCAGTAGAGCAATCGTTCACCGAATTCACCAGCATCGACTTCACGGCTTTTCGTTCCTTTACAGAAAAAATCTCCGTCTAAGTCAAGCGTGAAGAGCACGCTGTCGAAGTCCTCCGTTCTTAATTCAGCTCCAATGCCTCGAGAAGCAACAGCATAAATGCGCGCGTTGCTATTCTCCACGATGAAACCACTCGCACGCATTCTTGTTTTTGTTTCACCGTCCGCATCGCCTACAAAGAATCCTGAATATGAATACGGTGTTGATACATCTATTCCGTAGCTCGTAACACCGTTCGGGTAATCTGGGTTTTGCGATCGTGCGTATATTAAAAACGGATACTGTCCTTCATTCGTTATGAGAAAATATTCCGTATCAGGCTTTGTTGCGCTTATTGGCATCTTAAAGTAGCTTCCAGCTCCAGCGTTGATGTAGACATACTTAGTCGCTGTCAACGCTTTCGACGTTACGCCATCCTTGTCGCCGCGTGCGACTTCTGTGCTGTTCGCATCTTGGACTACCCATGAGCCATTTGTATTGTTGCTTCCACCGAGCAGCAACGTCCCGCCTTTTATTCTGTCCGCCGCCATTGTCCCAGTTTGTATCAGCGCGGCATTCAATATGCCTGTCGTGATCATGCTGGCATTGATTTTACCGTCCATCGTCAGCGCGACGTCAGAAAACGGTCCGTTGTAGCCGTTGTGGGAATGACCGAGACCGTTCAGATTCCACCGCCACACGTTCACGGCCGTTGCGATGTTGTCCGTGTCCATAATGAGCAGTTCCTCAGGCTCCTCATTCGCATTCATCTTGATAACAAGATGCCCACCAAGTCCGCCCGTGATAGCTTTCGTCGCTTCTTCGATTGCTCTCTCCAAATCATACGACGACGCGCTTTGTGCGACAGCCGCCCGAAGATCGTTAATGTCACTTTGCACGGCCTCCGTGATTGTTTCCGCGAGAGAGCTTTGCAGAGCACCAAATTCCATCTGCAAATATCGTTCGTTCAGAAAATCATACTGCGTTTTAATGATTTTCTTATTCTCAACGATGATGCCAATTTCTGGATAATAGATGGACGCAGAATCACACAGTGCAAGCCGTTCAAGCGCCGCAACGCTTTCATACTCGGTCGTCTGCCAAAGTGCCTCAAAGTCTATCGTGATGTTTTCATGCGGCTCCCACGGCTTGTTGTTCGCCAAATACTGCCGCGCCTTTTCCCGCAACTGTTCAACTGTCGGCTTTTCATCGAACGACGCGCTTAAATCCATTGCGACAGGCTCGATACGAGCATACCTGAAATAAATCGGCTCGCCGTTCGTTCCATGAATGTATTCACCGTTTTCGTCTGTCCACGGCATGTCCTCGACAGGAACGCTGTCCGAAACGACAACAATTTCCGGTAGATATACAACTTCTTCGTCGTTTTTCCAGTACGGTGCTATTGCCGAGAAAGTGTCTGATTCGTCGTATTCACGGTTAAGTTCTTTCAGATTCTTTCCGTATCGAATGGTGACGTCGGTCTTGCGCCCACGGTTCAAATAAAGCTTGACATTGAACATATCAAACTCATATTCGCCTTTTCCGTACACATCAAGGATAGACCCCTCTTTGCCGCCGAGTAATGCTCTTGCGGATTCGGGATGGTCAAGTTCAAATCCCGTCCCAACGTTTTTATCCGTCCAAAACGTAAACGGATTTCGAGTGGCGCTGTTTGCCTTGATTCCCTGCATTGCGTCAGCGCAACTCACAGCCGTAAACGGCTTGACCATAATAGGGTTCAGTCGATAGCTGATGTGCCGAGCGCGGAACGTTACAAAGCCATCAAGCGGCGTGGTGTGGCTGTAAATATCGAATGCCTGAAGGTCCTTGCGATCATCGTGAATCGTGTACACGACACCGCCGTGTTCGATCATGTAATCAAACAGATTTCCGTCTGTTGGATATTCGAATTCGATTTCATACGAGCCGTTGACTTCCTCGGTTGCCGAACCCGTGATGCAATCTACCAGCCGACCAAGCCCGTTGGATGTAAAATCAATTTCGTCTTTTCTATACAAAACAGGAATCATAACCGCCACCACCTCGGAGTTACTTTAATCCTCGTCACGCCGGAAAATGTAAGCTGTGTCACGCCAGACGGCAAAGTCGGAAACAAGTGACCAGTGAATTGCACGTACTCATTTCGAGGTTCAACGCCCTTGAAACAATCCATGCGCTCGCAGTCGATGTCGGTGTATTCGTCTGCGCTTGTAATTGTGAACGACCTTGCACCAATGCCAACAGACCCAGCGCCATACACGCGAAGAAGCGGCTGTGCATCGAAGCGCGTAGGATTCGTAATAGATCCAGCGGCAGTAAACGTCTGCACCGTTTCCCCGCTTTTCAGATACCTCTGCGCCTTTCGCTCAAATTCTACAACATACTTTGCCATGTCACGCTGTCGCGTCACGGTTGGCTCGATGTCCGCCTTGACATACGCCATGTAATACTCGTCCGAGTGCTCGGAATCTTCCAACCGCGAATAACCGACACGAGAAAGGAGAAAGTTCTTGCAATCGCTGAAATTCCCATCAGGAAAAACAAGCGCATACTTCATTGGAACATTCGGGTAACGTTTTCCATCTTTCAGTAAATCGCCAGTTCGTCCTGGAATAGCAACAGATTCAATTTCCCGCGCAGGAGCGCGGTCGCTGTCATCTCGGAAGATTTCGCAACCGAACTCCTGCTTCAAATCAACACCATCAAAAATCAGATTCATGCCAAAGCCGCCGCCTTTCGCTGATTTTCAAGCCGCACAAGTTCGCGCTGTACTTCCAGCGCAATCTGTTTCGCACTTTGTCCTTCGCGTGCATACACGTTGATTGTAATGCCTGTCATGCCAGCAACCGCCGCCTGAATGTCACGCATAAGGTTATCACGACCGTACACCATTTCTGCACCTGAACCATCGCCAAATCCTTTTGCGCCATGTGGTGTGCCAAGCACCGTTGGGCTGTTAAACATATACGGTTCTTCATAGGCCTTTTTATACCATTCAACCTTAATTCGAGGCAAAGTAATACCAAGGATTTTCATGCCTTCCTCAACCTTAAAATGCGGGAGCTTGATCTTCGGCAATTTCCACTCGAACTTGAACATGTTCTTGAGCTTTTCCACAACTTCCCGTACAAACCCGATGACGGCATTCAACGGAGCCTTAATCACGTTGACAAGGCTGTTGAACCGCTCGGAAACGGTGTTCTTTAATGAAGCCCATCCTGCACTAATTCCGTTCCCGATTTTGGTTGTTAGGTCTGTCGCCCATTGCTTCACGCCTGAAACCGCATTGTCCCAGCCTTCCTTCAGCTTTTTACCAAGTTGCTTACCTTTCTCAAAGACGGTCGATAACGATTTTCCAATACCCTCGCCAACCTTCTTTCCCATTTCGAATCCGGTTTCAATCAATTTCTTCGCGGAATCCAAAATTCCTTTGATCAGCATGACAACCAATTCGAATGCCGCCTCCAAGATTTTCGGCGCGGCCTCTATGAGTGCCTTCGTTAATTTTTCGATTATTTCAGGTGCTTTTTCTATCAGTTTCGGAATTGCCTTGATAAGCCCTTCGGCGAGACCAAGAATCAATTGAAGCGCGGCATCTATCAGCAGGTCAATATTGTCGATAAGCCCATCCACGATTGTAAGGACTGCCGAAACCGCCGCAGGAATCAGATCAGGCAAAGCTTTTGCTATTCCAGTTACAAGACTTACAATTATCTTCAATCCTGTTTCTATTATTTGTGGCAAGTTCTCAATGAAAGTTTGAGCAAGATACGTAATCACTTGGACAGCGGTTGAAACAATAATGTCGATATTATCAGCAATGCCTTTGCCAAACGCTTTCACAAGTTCCACAGCCGCCATGACAATATTAGGCATTTCTGCCATCATCATTGACACGCCTTGACTCAGCAAGTCTCCAAAAACAGTCATGGCACCATTAAGACCGTCCTCGCCTTTAAACGCTTTCGTAAGTCTTTGAATACCGTCAGTTCCAAATTGAACGAATTCGCGAATAGTAGGAGTAAGAACGTCGGAAATTGCAATCTTTGCGCCTTCAAGTGCAGATTGAAAAATGGTAACATCACCAGCGAGGTTATCCAACTGCATATTAGCCATTTTTTCTGCCGCGCCTTGGCTGTCAACGATTGCTTCGCCAAGTTCATTCCATCTATCGGTAGAAGTATTCAACAATGCGTTAACAGCGGCTATATCGCGGGCATTAAAAAGGTCAGAAATGTACTTAATCTTCTTTTCGTCAGACATTCCTTCCAACGATTCTCCAAGATCAGTAATAATATCTTGCATATCTCGCATATTGCCATTGCTATCAAAGACTTGGAGATTCAAGTCTTTCATTGCCTGTTCTCCGTCTTTTGTGGGAGAAGACAATTTCAAAAGCATATTACGAAGATGCGTTCCAGCTTCAGAACCTTTAATGCCGTTATCAGCAAGGATGCCGAGGACTGTGGAAAGCCTATCAGTACCGCCAGACATGAGTGTTGCAGTACCGCCGATTGTAAGCATTGCATCTCCAAGCTGTTCAACGGAAGTGTTCGATTTAGATGCCGTTTTAGCCATCTGATCGACCATCATGTTTGTTTCTTCAAGCGTCAATCCGAGTGCTGATTGTGCATCAGTAACCATGTCCGATGCTCTTGCCAAATCCATATCACCTGAAGCGGCAAGATTCAGAACATTAGGCAACATTGCGATAGAAGTCTCTGCATCATATCCAGCAAGAGCCATGTAATTCAAAGCATCTGCTGATTCAGAAGCAGAAAACTTTGTTTGAGCACCCATTTCTTGTGCAAAATCACGAAGCTTCCCGAAACTTTCTTGCGCTTCAATAGCCGCTTCCCTTTCAGAGTCCGTCATTTCTGCGAGTGCTTCTTCACTTGCATTTAACTGTTCAACAGTCATGCCCATAGTAGCGGCTACTTGCGACATTGACTTATCGAATCTTTCGCCAGTCTTAACGGAATCCGTTCCAAAAGAAACAAGCGCGCCAGTAGCAGCCGTGATAGCAACTCCACCGATTCGTGCAAGTCCTCTAAAGCCAGCGGCTATCTTTCCGATCACTCCGCTGGCTTCATCTTTTGCGCCTATTCTGAAAAACAGTTCAAACAGGTTCATATGTCAACCCCATTTCTTTTATCAAATCATTTGCTATCTCATCACCCGTTCTAACGCTCTCAGAAGCTTTTTGCTTCTTTTTCATTATGTCATAATATCTTTTCTTTAATGCTCCATTAGAAACGGAATAAAGCGCATCTGTGATGTATATGCGGTACTTCAGTTCTTCAAACTGATTTTCCACAACATACGGTAATGATGCCAAGATAGCTTTCCCGTTCATTCGCGGCATTGAAAAGAGGGCGTTTATTATGCGCCCCCCACCAACCCCGCGAACGATTTGAAAAAATCGATAAAGTCCTTGTCTGCGATGATTTCACGAATTTGCACCAACGTTGCAATGAAATTCTGCTTCTTTACTTCATCTACGGTCTTGTCGTTGATAGTCGCAAGCATACCAAGCACATCGTTTCTACGCTTCTTCAAAAGAATCGGCGCAATCACGTTAATCTTGCCCATGACCATAGACATCTTTTCTGCGTTCGTAGTTTCTTCCGTGATGTCCATCTTTTTCTTCAGTTCTGCGATAAGCTGTTCGTCGGAAAAGATGTTTTCCATGAACGGAACTAACTCGCAAAACACATCCATTGCTCTGTCAGTTGAAAGTTCGGAAATCTTCATAAGACCTTACCTCGTCGTTAATTGCCGGGTTCTGCCGAGCCTGCTTTGACATAGATTTCAAACGGCACGGTGTCCTGCGCGTCCATAGAATAGTGACCAGTGAACTCGAACGCGAACTCGCCCTTTTCCTTGTCGCCAGTCTGAATCTGGAAACCACCAGTCGAAAGAGCGTTCATCATATGAATTGCCACATAGCCGCCGTTGGTCGTACCATTCTTGTCTGAATAGTCGCCAACAAACCAGATGTCATCAAAATCTTCCTGCGACAAGTCGCGGCGCGGCGTGATTTTCGTTGTGTCAGTCGCATCTTTATCCGCAACGCCAGCAAGCAGTTTTGCCGTGTCTGCGGTAACAGTCAAGAACGTGCCGCTCATCTTTACTTCCCAATCATCGAGCCGTTTTAGCTCCATGGTATTTTTGGGGCAGTTATCGATGTCTTCGCCGAAATCTATAAAGCTGGGCGCAGCCGTAAAGTTGATACCGCCGCTCGTCGCTCCGAGAAGGCCAGTAACCGCACCAGACGCAGGCGTGAACTCCGAACAAAGAATGCCAGCGTTCAACTGCAACTGCTTAAATGTATTAGTCGGAATCTGTGTAAATCTCATATCATTTTCTCCTTAATCAACAATGATATATTCTACTGTGAGAACGATATACTTCCTGCGAACCATATCGTTCTCATCCTTAACATCTTGTGCGAACGGCTGTCCTCTTTTCAGCCAAATCGCACCGCCATCGCAAGGAAGAAGCACCCCTCCGCGACCCAACCTTTGCCTTACTTCCTCTGCCTTGGCGTTTATCGCAATATGCGATTCAGAATACCACCAAAGATTGCAAGTTAAAGCTGTTTCTTGATTCGGTTCTCCGATAACAACTTGATATGTCAATCTCGGATAAACAGCATCGCTCGGAACATCTGTTTCGGGATAAGCCGTAATTCCGAACGATTCAAAAAACGAGGTTAAAGCCGCTTCCTTTGTCATTGTTCAAGCCTCCATTCCTCTGCTGTAACAACTGACATACTGATGGTTGAAGCCATCGGGGATTTCACATCATCCCCGTCCGAGGTAACACGGAAGATTTTGCTGTCGCTCAAACGCTTGAACACTTCGTGATATTCTAATGTCAAAGGTCTGTACACATGAACTCTGTATCTGCTTGTTACACCTTGAGCTTCTGCGGTTAAGGCTTCTACGCTTGTGCTTAATGTGATAGCCGCTTTGAAACTTAACGTTTCATGCCACACAGTTCTGCGTCCGCCTTCACCGTCTGGTTCGCTCGTTTTTTCAAGCATAACACAATCTTCCATTTGTGTTTCCCACAAACTTGTCATAGTTTCCTCCATCTGTTCAGCTTGTCCGCAAACACGGACTTCCATGTGGGGACGGAAGTGGAAGATGATTTTCCACTAACGCCCCCTTTGGAATACGAATACCCTTCAAACGATTCAGAATTGTACGGGCTTGTTGCTACTTCGCTATATTTGTTAACCCAGTTCTCGATTTCCGAAGCAAGTTCTTCAATCGGCTTTGGGATAGCCAGTAACCATACAGCACCGTCAAATTCTTCATTCACAAGTTCAAGGTCATCGCTTTTCTTGTACACTCCATCATTGAAGATACTGCCTATGATTCGGAAATATTGACCGTCAAGAATCTGCGGAACATTGATTCTTCCGTCAGTGATAGAGAACGTTCCGAAAAGTCGATCAACGTCAAACCAGTTCTTCAATTCTTGACAAATTTCCGTAAGCATTTTTAACCTCTGCTGATGATTCGCGCAAACGGAATTGCCTTGCTGTTGTAGTAGCCAGTACCAGCAGTATCAGTAACGATTGCCCAACGAGCCGCAGTAGCAAGCTGTGTATCAGTCGGGGATACGATTGCCGTACTCGGCTGCACGAACGAGAAGCCACGCGGTGCAAACAGCTTGCGCTGGCGAGTAATCAGCATATCCTTGCCGCCTGCCGTAGTCGGGTCACGATACGTTTCGTTCGGAACTTTCGCACCAACGTCGCAGTAGTCGAACGCATTCTGACCAAGCAGGTAAGTGGTGTAAGTGGTATACGTGTTCGGAGAAGTGCCAGCAGTTGCAGTCGGGACATCGTCATCGATGATAACGGTTCTGCCGTTCCAAGACGCAAGACCAACAGGGCGCTGTACGCCGTTCGCATCAGTTTCTACCCAATAAGTCAGAATCTGAAGATTCTCAAGCGTGGTGGCGACCTTGCTGTGCATGATTGCAACAGTAAAGATGTCCTTGTTCGCGCCAGCCGCTTTCTGCACCGCGTTGTTCAGCGTGTCCGCACCAACCGTGTTGTTGGATGCACCAGCGGAAATGTCGAGCGTATGATTCGACTGGAAGTTGTCGGTCGTTACGCCGAAGATACCAGAAAGGATGCTCAAAATCGTAGTCTGGTCAACATCATCCCAGTAATTGCCAACCTGCGCGGCAATGTCTGCCATGAAATCATGACCAGTAATGTCGAACGAGAAGTCCTTTTCTTCCCACGCCTTGGCACGACCGACAACAATCATGGACTGCACATAAGTGTCGATACCAGTTGCCGTAATGTTAGTCGAACCATCGTAGTTCAGCGCCGCACCGCCAATGAGACCAGTCATCGGAAGCGTGACGAAGTTGCCGCCCGTCTGCTCATTCAGCATAGCACGGAGGTCATTACGAACGCGAAGAACGCCAGCCTTGAGAAGTGCGTTCTGCTTCACTCTCGGCACAGTTTCAAGATACTTGCCGAATACTTCAGAATTGAAATTTTTGCTGTCAAAAACTCCCATTTTTTATCTCCTTTTGAAAATTCATTTGCCCAACCAGTTCTTCACATTCTGGTCGGAAGGATGCTCATTTGCGTACTGCATTTTTTCCGCAAGCGTCATCTGCTCGAAAGTATTGCCGCCATTGTTCGTGGGAGGATTCGTAACATCTGCACCCTTTTCGGATTCAACTACCACAAAGTCTGCCCATTCGGTTTGTGCGGCTTCTTTCAGCTTGTCGGCATTCTTCAGCGTTCCATCCTTGTTGAGTTCCATGTCTTTCATGTCAGTCACTTTGATGATAGACGGAATACGCTTTTCGGAAATTTTCAGTTCTTTCAGAAGTGCGGTGTATGCGTTCACTTTCGCGTTCGTAACCTTTTCGGTTTCTACTTGCGTCTTGTATGCCGTGAATGCGGCATTCTCATCCTCGTACTTCTTCTTCCAATCATCCTTGGCGTAATCGTCCAACTGCTTCTTCGCATCATCATACAAGCCAGCTTTTTTGTTGGCTTCTTCCAACTGTGCTTTCAACCCGTTAACCGTGTCGAGATGCAACTCCACAATGGCGTTAATCTGTTCTTCGTTCAACCCCATCGCTTTCAAGTTTTCACGCTTCAATGCCATTATAAATCTCCTTTTCTTCGGCGGCGTTTCTTTGCCGTTTGATTCACCTTGATTATATGCACAAACGCTTGATTTTGTCAAGCATTTTTCATAATGTCACGAGTTAGCTTTTTGTATTCATCATCGTGCAAAGTTGCGGCATCTCTCAAAAAGTGAGCTTTCCCTCCTCTTGGATGCTTTTTGTTATCGTCAAATTCCACATATTCCGCATATTCAACATCCGTGCCAATATACACAGCATCCTCATTCTCCGCGACTTCATAGCCAATGCTACCCTTCAATCTTCCTGTCTTAACAGGACAATCACGTTTTGCATAGTTTACCGCAACTGCGCCAATTGCTTTAAGCGCGGCTTTCTTTGCTCTCTCGATTGCTTCGAATGCTTTTGCTGTGTTGTCTATTATCTGAACTACTGTCTGTGCCATTTATCATGTCCCCCATTGTTATAATTTCTCCGACTTTCTTTCCGTCCTTATAAGCAATTAGTTGTCCTTCTTTGTTGTACTTAAACTTAATCATTGTCAATCACCTTTGAAAATAACTTTTGTTCGATTAAGAATTACGGCATAATTGTCAATTCCACTTGTTAAAATCGCATCATATCCCATAAGAGCGGCAAACGAGCCATCATCGTATCTATTATATCCAACATCATGTTCGCTCGCCCATTCAATTGCTTCTTTACTTCTCCATCCACCTCGTGCCTTAAATTCAACATTAATCTTTTCTTGAACTTCTCGCCTTAATGCTATTAACTCATTTGGAGTAATAGTTTTTGCATCAGGTACAAGAGTGAATGTTTCTGTGTAACTATGTTCCGTTCCTCTTCTTGCTCTGTAACCATTCATTTCTCTTTCCATATATTCATTTATTACAATTCCATTATCATAAACAGCATACATTCCTTTGCCAAATGCGGCTCCTCCGTTGGAACAATCAACATACCACTCACCGTTATACAATTGATTTCGATATGAATCAAGCGTCTCTTGATCTGGAGCAGAATAAACTCTTTGAGCAATAAAATTGCTTTCCCTAACCGCCTTATCGAATTCTTCTTCAGAAACCACACGTGGCAAGCCGTTGAATCCCTGCGCGTCGATTACGTCCTGAATCTCATATTCGAAATCATCTGCTCTACGTTCCCAAGTTTCGGAAATATCTTTTCCTTCAACTGGTTTTCTTTCAAAGCCGTATTGATAATCGAATTTCTTTCCGTTATAGCCAACAATAATCGTTTCCAAAGAACATCTACAATTATAGACTTCCGCAGGATCGCCATCAGGGTCTGCTGGGTACATAAGACCAGTATCAAATTCATCTTCGAGGTCAATAGCTCCTATTGCTTCAAAATGCAAATGGCTATCACGAGTGCGCCCATCATGTGTTGCAAGCCAAGCTTTCTTAACAATCAGCCCATCATCTTCCAATTGATGCATTCCATCAAGAGTTCCTTTGCTTTCTGCACTCGTGAATGTGGTTCGTGCATTACGAATTGAACTTGTTCTATCCATTCCAGCAACTTCGCGGAAACGTTTTGCCAACTTATCAACGCTTTCTCCTTGCAGGATTCCTTGCATGACTTCTCCACTTATTTTCTGCTTACACCAGCGTTCAAACTTTTCTTCACCAACCTTTTTGTAAGGCAAAAGGTTTCTATCCTCTTTTGCAAGATATGCAACCGTGTTCTTGTTCACAAGTTCAAACGTGTAGCCTTTTAACTTTCTTTCAGCATCGCCGCCTACTTCGTTATAACTCAAAGCATATATTTCTGGAAGCTTTCCGTTTACGATATCAACTGCATGTTGGCTAACATTCATAAGCGAACGAGATGATTGCTTTACAAGGTCATTCCATCGTTTTCCTGTCATCATTTGACCTTGCCGCCAGTTCGCATATTCCTTTTCGGTCATCTTGCCATCATCCACAAGTTTGCGCTTTTGCGCATCCCGCTTTTCAAACCTGTCAAAAAACGTTTTTGCCTTTTGTTCGAGTTCATCCGCTTCGCGTTTGTAAATAGAGGAAAGTCGCTTTGCGACTTCCTCTATCTCATCATCAACAATCTTATGGACTTCTTCACTCATTTACATCACCGTTTTCTTCTTCTTTCTGCGGAACTTCTTCGTTTACATCTTCATCTTCTTCATACTTATCAATTTCTTCTTTTGCCGCCATTTTAACGACATCATCATAAACATCAATATCGCCAAGAGTTTCAACAATCTTTTTCAAGACATATTCGCTCGGCAATACACTACCAGCGGCAATCAAAGTTTGAATGTCTTCAGCTTTATTGACGATAACAGAACGAGTGAACGTAACATCATCTTCGATGCTATTCAACCGCAAAATCTCCTGTACGAAATCCACAACGGTTGTGTCAAACTCATCGACCTTCATGTTTAGCGGGTCGTAAGCCGCACGAATCTGTGTTGCAGTATTTGCGCCATTTATGATGTTATCCGTGTCCATAGCCATAAAGTCACGATGCAGGTCTTTAGACAGCATATTCAAATACACTTCACGACTTTGATACGGAACATCAATTGTATGTGCGGTTGCTCTTGCTCCATCATCATCTCCTGCAACAGCCGCATGAACCGTTTTGATTCGCTGAATGAACTTTGCCAAGTCAACATCATCCATGCCACCTGCATTTTCCAGAATCCAGTAGATTTGACTTGCATCATCAAGGTCATTTGCAAAGCCACTTTTGATGAGATCATAACAATCAATACTTGAACGAATCCCAACGATTTCAGATTGATGATACTCATTCCCCCACAACGGCACAATCGGGAAGGACGGATAGTTCCGACCATCTATGATTTCTTCACCATCAGCTTTGGAAGTTTGCACCTTTTGGATATAGCTTTGCTTCGGCTTGTAAACGGACACATTTCCATCTTTCAGTATATACTGTGTATATCCATCTTCTTCATATAGCGTAAACCGCATAGGTTTTGTGCTGTCAATCTGCCAGAACCGAATGCCAGCTCGAAGTGACCCGTTTTCCTCATCATAAAGCGGCGCAAATTCGGTCGCCTTGAAAACCTGCAAATGGTCATAGTTGAAGAACCCGTAAGACACCCCGT
>Ga0326512_10000883_pt1 | contig 24970 bp, 32 predicted proteins | sample 1_2617_0518_D_FD_203652 | JGI IMG/M metagenome (GOLD analysis project Ga0326512, IMG submission 203652) | Bovine rumen microbial communities from UC Davis, California, United States - 1_2617_0518 | ecosystem: Host-associated > Mammals > Digestive system > Stomach > Rumen | place: USA...
AGGATAGCCGTTGCCTTGGAGACCCTCGCAAAGGCGCACAAGACTGCACCCAAAGCGACACCGGACTCCAAGTTTGACTGCCACAAGAATGCCTGGAGTCCCGAAGAGGATGAGCGGCTGATAGCAGGCAAGAAACTCGGACTGACCGGGGAGCAGATTGCAAAGCACCTCCCCGGCAGGACTCCGGGAGCATGCAATATGAGATTCCTCACTATCAACAGGCAGAAGTGATGGAACGCATCGTGAAAGGCATCTGGATTCCGTTGGAGATTTGGCAGGACAAGTCCCTCACCTGGAACGAGAAGATCCTCCTCATGGAGATTGACTCCTTCACGGCAAGGGGCAGGGAGTGCTACATCTCCAACGAATACATTGCCGACCTGCTCGGAGTCACGGACAGGTGCGCAAGGAAATACCTGTCGCACCTCATTGATGCCGGACTCATCAAGATGGTCAAGTTTGACGGGCGCAGAAGGTATGTGGAAAGCACCATTTCATTCCGGGCAGACTGGAACGATTGTTCCGGGCAGAGAGGCACATCAGTTCCACATACTAATACATCTACTGATAGATATATAAATAATACTCTCTCTAATAGGGGCGGCAGTTCCCATTTCCAAAAGCCTTCCCTCTCCGAGGTAGCCGACTACTGCCGGGAACGTGCCAACAAGGTTGACCCGGAGCAGTTCTACAACTTCTACGAATCCAACGGGTGGAAGGTCGGCAAGAATCCCATGAAGGACTGGCATGCAGCCGTCCGCACCTGGGAGAAGAGAGAGAAAGAAGTTGCGCCAAGAAAGAGAGAGCCGAAGGAGGATGTCTTCACGCACAACATGCGTGTCATGCGTGAGATGAACGCAAAGTACGCACGAAAGGAGGTGGATGTAGATGAACAATGAGATAGTCAACTACAACCCCACACGGGCAACCCTCCTGCAGATGCGGTGCGACCCCGTCACCTTCCCACGGCTCAACACCATCCCGAAGGAGACCGCCATTGAGCAGATGTCCCTCATCGTGCAGCAGGCATTCCTCTACCGGGGACAGGAGATGAATCCGGACAACATCCACTTCATCGCAGCTGCCGTCATTGAGGAGATCCTCACCGAGAGGCAGTTCGGCTCGGACAACCTCTCCATGGCGGAGATACAGGTCATAGTCAAGAAGGCAGTCCTCTCCGGTGAGATGTACGGGGTGTCCGTGGCAACCATCTACAAGGCCGTCACCGACTACGCAAAGGGCGAAGGACATCTCCACCAGGTGGAGGCTGACAACCAGGCAAGGGAGCAGCGCAAGGAGGAACTCAAGAAGTCCATCATCGCACCCATGCTCCAGGCATACGCAGGAGAATTCATACGCAACACTAAAAACACCAAGCAATGACAAAGTATAGCGCAAACAGGGCAATCCTCTCCGCCCTCATGCAGGGGAGGCGCATCTCCCAGATGGATGCACGGGAGTTCCAGGTGGAGGACATCCGCACTCCCATCTCGCACCTCAAGAGGTGCTACCAGACCACACACGAACTCAAGCACAGGTGGATAGTCACTCCCGTCCGCAAGGCTCGGATCAAGGAGTACTGGCTTGAAGAAAGAGCATAACTAACATAACTCAACATTTTACACTATGGCACTTTACATTTCAACAGGAAGGATCTCCGACATGTCGGAGGTGAAGTCCGGAACAACGCAGTCCGGCAAGGAGTGGCAGAGGATGACACTCACCCTTGAGATGCCCGGCTACCAGGGCACATTCTTTAAGCAGATCTTCTCCGTCTCCGGAAGGGCGGTGGATGAAGTCCTCAAGTATGACATTGATGACCTTGTGGAGGTCACCTGGTCGATGTATGCGAAGGAGTGGAACGGCAAGGTCTTCAACAACGTGGATCTGGTCAAGATCGCCCAAGGGGGCAAGCCTGCCCCGAAGGAGGAGACCCCTGCCCCTGCAGCTCCCGTGAAGGAGTCCCTTGACCCGAAGTCCAACCCCGAAGACCTCCCCTTCTGATATGAGACAGGATGTTATCATGACCTCCCCTTCTGCTGATATGGAGCAGGCAATTATCAATAAGGAATCGCACAATATAGGAAGGGCAGGTAAAGGTGCGCCATATTATTACATCAGCATTCTATATTGGAAAGTGTGCCTCACAACTGACCAATATCTACCTTCAGATGATGAGCGGATGGTGAGGGGGAATTATTTCCGAGATGGAGAGATGGCAAACAAGTGTTTCCAGGCAATTACCTCTATTTATGAAAAGCCGCTGAAAGATTTGCGAGAAGAAAAGAAGAAGGAGAATAAAGCATATGAGGAGTATTGTATTGAAAGGCTGGATGCCGCTGCAAAACTCAATGCAGAGCAGTCTGTGAGTGTAGAACGGAAGGTCTCTTTTATTGATGGAATAGTAAAAAAACACAAGGCGCATGAAAAGGCGGTTTCCAGTATCAATATGAAAAGGGAGAGTATCTATCGGAAGATTGCTCGGATGATCGCAAGATGGCAACGTTTTTCTGAATAGATATGAGACAGGCAGACATCAACAGGGTAATGAAGGCGAAGGAGAAACTCCAAGCCGCCTTCGGGAAACTCTGCGACATCAACTGGGAGAACATCTCCGGCAACGAGGACTATCTGCGTGGAAAGGCGAAGAAGGCTCTTCTGGAGGCAGACGGCTACCTGGATGACCTCATCAACATAAACAAGGACTAATCATACGGACGGATGCGGTGTAAGATGCAACACCCTGGTTGGAAAATCCGATTGATCATTTCAAACTCACTTGGAATTATCAGTCATAACTAATAGGCAAGCGGACAACGCAGGGAGGTGTGGGACAACCCCACCATCCGTCCTTAATCTTTATACGATGGACAAACTGAAAGTATTCACCGCCTTCTCCGGCTATGACTCCCAATGCATGGCATTGGAGAGGGCAGGAATAGACTACGAACTTGTGGGATGGTCGGAGATCGATCGCTATGCGATACAGGCACACGATGCCGTATTCCCACAATGGGCAGGACGGAACTACGGGGACATCTCCAAGATAGACTGGAACTCCGTCCCGGACTTTGACCTCTTCACCTACTCATCACCCTGCCAGGACTTCTCCAATGCAGGAAAGATGGCAGGAGGCGAGGAAGGGAGCGGAACTCGCAGCTCACTCCTGTGGGAATGCAAGAAGGCGATCTGGGCGAAGAGACCCAAGTACGCAGTCCTTGAGAACGTGAAGAATCTTGTCTCGGATAAGTTCTACCCACTCTTCCGCCAATGGGAGCAGCTGCTTGCCTCCATCGGCTACGTGAACTACTGGAAGGTACTCAATGCGAAGGACTACGGAGTACCGCAGAACAGGGAACGGGTGTTCCTTGTCTCCATCCTGGATGAGTCGCAGTACTTTGAGTTCCCTGCACCGACTCCCTGCACCACCTGCATGGCGGACATCCTGGAGCCGGAGGTGGATGAGAGGTACTACCTCTCCGAGAAGACCATCGCCACCTTTGAGGCGTGGAGCGACAGGCAGAAAGCCAACGGCAACGGCTTTGCCTTCGCACCTACATACGGGGGGGGGCAAGCCAAGACCATCCGAACAAAGGAAGGACATCAAGGACATGACAACTATCTTATTGGGAAGGATGTCAAGTTCGCAGAACGCAAGGGTCACCTCCACACGGGGACTCGCTCCCACGATGAGCGGACATGACGGGATGCCGAAGATAATGGAGGATGAATGAGATTGACATACTGCAGGTCGGCAACATCTACCCGGACACCGAGCGATTCCACAACCGCACCATGGGAAGGGTCTACGATCCGCAGGGACTATGTCCCACGATAAACACCGCACAGGGGGGGGCAGAGTGCCGTTAATACTTGATAATCATGAAGATACGGGATGCAACCAAGAAAGGTTACACGGAAATACATAGGGGGGGGTGTTTGACATCTCCTTTCCCGATAGCAAGACAAGAAGGGGCAGGGTGCAGGACTACGGCAACACCTCCCCGACAATAATGACAGGCTCACAAATAGCATACTTGGAAATGGAAACCAGCACAACACGCAGAATCCGCAGACTCACCGAGAGGGAATGCTTCCGGCTGATGGGAGTCAAGGACTCCGACACCGACAAGATACAAGCTGCAGGGATCTCCTCTACGCAGCAATACAAGATGGCAGGCAACTCCATCGTGGTGGATGTCCTCGCAGGAATCTTCACCAATCTCATCAAGGGATGCGAGAAACCGGAGGACTATTTGTTCTAACAAAGATTCTACAAAGGAATGTCCAATTTACAATCATTCAAAATTATGGCAAGCAAATCAATGAAACCGCAGGCGGCAAAGCCTGTGTCCGAGGAGGAGAAAAGACTCCAGATCGTGAGATTCCTCTCGCAGAAGAGGGAGCAGTTCGCAACCAACATCCTCTACAACCTCTGCAGGGTGTTGTCGGATGATGCCACCTCCGCACAGGCGAAGGCGATGGTCTCCCTGTCCGTGGAGATGGCTGATGAACTCATGCAGAAACTCTACCCCATGGAAAGGGAGGATAGCAAGTGATATGCATCGGCATCGATCCCGGCACTCACACCGGGGTGGCGGTCTGGGACTCCAGGGAGGGGAAATTCCTCTCCTTGGAGACTCTGCCTATACACCGGGCACTGGAGAAGGTCAAGGAGATGTCCCACCCCTTCTGGCACATGGACAGGCTCTACCACGATGACATCCAGGTGGTCTTTGAGGATGCACGGCAACGCACATGGTTTGGCAAGGGTGACACCTATGCCAAACTCCAGGGGGCAGGCTCGGTCAAACGGGACTGCTCCATCTGGGAGGACTTCTGCAAGGACTACGGCATCCCCTTCCAGGCGAAACCGCCCGTCAAGGGTGCGACCAAGGTCTCCGCAGAGTACTTCAAGATGGTCTCCCACTACACGGGCAGGACATCCGAACACTCACGGGATGCAGCTATGCTTGTCATCGGCAGGTAGGGACTTACAAATTGTAAGCAAGTGATATTTTTTGATAGATGACCAAGTATGAGATCGTGCAGGAAATCGCCCGTTGCAGACGGGTGGAGGTGATGGTTGAGAACATCGCCCATCACTCCCTCACTGCCGACCTCAAAGACCTGTGTCAGATGGTCTACCTTGTACTCCTGGAGTATGATGAGACCAAACTGCAGGATCTATGGGACAACGGGCAGATAAACTTCTTCCTCGCCCGTGTCATCATCAATCAATACCGCTCTTCCAACTCGCCTTTCCACACCCTCTTCCGGAAGTTCCAGGAGAGGTGCGTACCCCTCGGAGAGGCGAAGGACATGGAGGCATGATGACGGAGAACGAAGTGGTCAAGGAGTTCCGGATGATAAAGCAGGAGTATGCTTTCAACCCGGACATCATGAGCCTGGATGACCCACGGGTTGCCCGGCTCAAGGAGATCATTGACACCCGGCTCTCGCAGGTGGACAAGACCCTCATCCTCCTCTACGTGGACTGCCAGTCTTACCGCAAACTTGGAAAGAAACTCCGGTTGAGTCATATGACTTGCAGAAGAGAAATCCTCCGTATCAAGAAAATCATCCTGGAAGAATACAATGGGAATATACATTGACCTGCTGATGGTGGCACTCATCACCATCTACATCGTGGACATCTCCGGATTCACCCAGTCCTGGAGGGATGCCCTCGCAAGGTGGCTCAAGGTCTCAACCCTCAAACCCCTCAAACCCTTTGACTGCGGAAAGTGCATGACATGGTGGGTCTGCCTCATATTCGCACTCTGCACCGGGCAGCTCTCCCTCCCCGTCATCGCCTACTCCGCACTCCTCTCGCACCTCTCAAATCCAATCGGGGAGGCATTGATATTTATTAGAGAGTGCCTCGTTTGGCTGCTCAACAGGATAATGCCATGATGACACTCCAAGATAGATGCCTGGGTCTCCCCTACCTTGAGAGGCTCAACCTCTGCTCCGCACTGCAGGAGTCCATCCTCCAGGAACGGATGGAACGCAGGCATCCGAGGCCATCCCGGTGCGGAGTGCTGACCGCCCTCATGGAGGAGACCATCGGAGAGACCATACCCTCCAAGTCCAGGGAAACCAGATTCGTGTGGGCAAGGGCGATGGTGGTCTACCAACTCCGGCAGGAGGGATTCACCCTCATGGAGATCGGACGGATGATGGGGATGCACCACTCCTCCGTCTTCCACCTGGAGGGCAAGATGAAGGATGCGCTCATGTACTCCTTCGCATACAGGGATGTGATTGACATTTGGAAACAATTTCAAAACAGGATACAAGATGACATTCAACGAGGAACAACTCAAGACCTTATCTGCGTTTGAGGAACACTTCCACACCGCAGTGTTCAAGAAATGGTCACGCAATCCGGGCAGGACTGCCCTCCGGGTGATCTATGACATCTACACCGCCACCACGGGAGACCGGAGGCGGTACAATGACAACTGCTCCAACTGCATCCTTGACCTTCTCACGGACTGCGGTAAGATCTACTTTGCGGACAAGGAGGAACTCCTTGCAAGGAAGAACGATGCGAAGGCGGTGGAGGCAACCCTGGAGGATGCCAAACCCGTCAAGAAGGTCGCAGTGAAGACTACAAATAAAAAGAAGAAATAATGACCACACAAAGAATCAGTATCAAGCGACTGCACCCCAATGAGGGGCAGATACCCGGACTGCCTTCCAATCCAAGACAATGGACGCAGACGGAGATAGACAAGATTGCAAAGTCCCTCAAGGAGACCCCGGAACTCTTTGAGGCTCGCCCCGTCATAGTGATGCCCTGGCAGGGGGAGTATGTCATCCTGGGAGGCAACCTCCGCTATGAGGGATGCAAGAAGAACAAGGAGAAGGATCTGCCGTGCTTTGTCCTCCCGGAGACCACCTCGGTGGAGAAGATGAAGGAGATTGTCATCAAGGACAACGGCACATTCGGAGGGTGGGACTATGATGCCCTTGCAAACGAGTGGGATGACCTCGCCCTCACCGACTGGGGTGTTCCCACCTGGGACACGGAACAGGAGGCAGCTGCAGCACCGCAGGAGGTGCGGGAGGATGACTTTGATGAGGAGCAGGATGAGATACACATCCGCTGCAAGAAGGGCGAGATATGGCAACTCGGAGAGCATCGGCTGATGTGCGGAGATAGCACTGATTTAGAGTCAGTTACGAAGTTGATGGGGGGGGCGATGGCTGACATGGTATTCACCGACCCTCCTTATGGAGTATCAATAGGGGACAAAAACAAGACTCTACAATCCGTCCAGAAGGCTGGAAGGATTGTAGAGAACATTGAGAACGATACCCTATCGGTGGATGAACTCTACAAGGTGCTGAAGAACGCAATGGAGAATGTCCGCATGAACTGCAAGGATGATGCTTGTTACTTCGTGACCGCTCCGCAGGGGGGCGGTCTGGGACTGATGATGATGATGATGATGATGAGGGATGCAGGATTAGAGGTGCGGCATAACCTCGTATGGAGGAAGAACGCACCGACATTCAGCATCGGAAGGTTGGACTATGATTATCAGCACGAGCCGATAATGTACACCTGGACAAAATCACATCACAATTATCGCAACGGCAAATATCGCACTACGATATGGGACTTTGACAAACCTCGCAAGTGCGACCTGCACCCCACGATGAAACCCGTGGAACTGGTTGCTAACTGCCTCCTGGACGGCACGAAGGAGGGCGATATAGTCCTTGATGCCTTCGGTGGAAGTGGCACTACCTTGATAGCCGCAGAGCAGCTCAAGAGGCAGTGTTACATGATGGAACTTGACCCTCACTACTGCGATGTCATCATCGCACGATGGGAGAAGATGACGGGACAGGAGGCGCACAGGGTCGCTGAATAAAAACACAAAGGGTGACTATCAAGTCAATGTTGTGAAACACGGCGGGGTTGCAAGCGGTATTGAATCCGGTCACCCTTTTTTAATTTGACTGATATGGCAAACGAGAACAATTTGAGACCCATCAAACCCGGAGAGGTGCGGAATCCCTACGGGAGACCACGCAAGCTCTCCAGGGTCTTGAAGTCCATCCCTCCCGATGCGCAGGAGCGGATCTACGCAGTACTCTTCACCGCACTCACCTTTAAGAATGTCAAGGAGGCGACCTCCTATATACAGGAGCAGGCTGCGACTGACATGAAGTACGGCTTTGTCCTGCAGATTGCGGTGAAGACCCTCGCAGGCAAGAACGGATGGCAGGCACTGATGGACATCATGGACAGGATATTCGGCAGACCTCGCCAGGCTGCGGAGATCATCCACTCCGGAGGCATCGCCCTCACCATCAACACCGACCAGGAGACCAAGGAACTCATAGAGGGAGGACTCAACTGATGACGGACTTGGACTATTTCCTTGAGCAGGACAGGCACGATGAACTCAAGCAGTCAGTCATTGAGTTCACGGAGGATGACTATGCCTTCCTGGAGGAGATGCAGGAACTTGCAAGGGAATTCCAATGAGACTCACCAAGGTAGGCAGGAAGACCATCGCAGCCTGGAAGGAACATCCCAGGTACATCTCATCGTGCGGTGGCACTCGCTCCGGCAAGACATTCTCCATCCTGCAGACCTTCATCATCGCCCTGGTGGAGGAGGTGAACAACAACCGCCCGGCCACCATCAACTCCGTGGTCTCGGAGTCCATGCCACACCTCCAACGTGGCGCAATACGTGACTTCAAGCAGATCATGGACACCGAGGGACTCTGGGAGGAGTCCCGGTGGAACGAAACGCAGCACACCTATACGTGGGCAAACGGGTCAGTCCTGGAATTCTTCTCCGTAGACAACGCAGGCAAGGTACACGGCTCTGCCCGTGACCGCCTGTTCATCAACGAGTGCCAGAACATCCCCTATGAGATCGCCCGGCAGCTATTCGTGCGTACCCGTGGTCAGATCATCTGCGACTACAACCCCACCCATTCCTTCTGGCTCAACGAGATCGTTGAGGCGAGACCGAACTGCATCACCCTGCACTCCACCTACAAGGACAACGAGTTCCTCACCCCGGAGCAGGTTGCGGAGATTGAGGACAACAGGAGCGACCGCAACTGGTGGCAGGTCTACGGGGAGGGCAAGGTCGGAACACTGGAGGGTCTCATCTATGAGTTCACCCTCTGCGACTCCCTGCCGGAGAAGACCGAGATGGATCACCTTGTGGAGATCCAAGGGATGGACTTCGGATTCACCAATGACCCCACGGCAAGGGTGAAGGTCATAGCCGACCCTCGGAAGAAGATCGCCTGGGTGCAGGAGCGGTGCTACCGCACCCACATGCAGAACAGGCACATCATTGAAGACCTGCAGGATGACGGGGTGGATAGGCGCACGGAGATCTATGCGGATTGCGCAGAGCCGAAGTCCATTGCGGACATCTGCGATGCAGGATTCAATGTCATCCCCTGCGACAAGGATGCTCCCACCCGGAGCGACAAACTCAAGTTCCAACTCCAGTGGATGCAGGGATGGACACTCTATGTCACGAAGGACTCCATCAACCTCATCAAGGAACTCCGCAATTATGTATGGGCGAAGGACAGGGACGGGAACACCTTGAACGAGCCGATTGACAAGTGGAATCATTTGTTAGACAGTCTGCGCTACAGCCTCTGGACAAAGTTTGGACAACGGGCAGGTTACGGGCAATATACACTTTCATTCACGAAAAGAAGATGGACATAATAGACAACTATGACAGGCTGACCCTCGGTCAGTACATGGAGATCCAGGCGGTCTCCGCAAACGAGTCCCTGGAGGACATTGACAAGCAGGTGCAGATAATCTCCATCCTCACCGGAGTGGCGGAGGATGAGATACTCCACCTTCCCATCCCGGAGTACAAGGAACTGGTTGCCCGGTCAGCCTTCCTCAATCCGGAGAACATCACCTATCACCCCGTGGCGAAGAAGTACATCCTCGGAGGGTGGGAACTCATCCCGGTGAGGGACTTCCGCAAGTTGGAGACATGCCAGTACATAGACTTCCAGTCCTATGCTCCCGATCTGGACAAGTACCTGGTGGAGTTCCTCTCCGTCATCCTGGTGCCGAAGGGACACAGGTACAATGAAGGCTATGACATCCTTGAGTTGCAGAAAGCCATCCGGGAGGAGATGTCGGTCTCCGATGGGGTGTCCCTCGCAGGTTTTTTTTTGACCTTGTGCAGGAGATCAATTCAAGATTCACTGAACTACTCCAGACGGGAGGCGATGAAGGTGAAGGACAGGAGGAAGAGGGAAGAGATATTGAGGAAGATAGAGGAGCAGGAGGAGGCTTTGAAGACAAGTGGGGATGGATCGCCAATGTAGATGCCGCCTCGGAGACCTGCAGATGCTCCTGGGATGAGGTGATGAGATGGACTGCAATAGAGTTTCTCAACATCCTCTCATACCGCAAGGACAAGGCTGCGAAGGAACGGCAGGAGATTGAAGAATGGAAAAGGACACACTGACATGAACGAACTCATCAACTTGGACAATGTGATGGCAGTCCTTGAGGACTATGCTATTGCCGTCCGCAACAAGTACCAGGACAACCTCATCCTCCATGACAGGATAGCCTCCGGAGAACTGCTCAACTCGGTGGAGTACCGGGTGGTGCAGGACGGGAAGACCTTTGAGGTGCAGCTGACCCTGCAGGACTACTGGAAGTACATTGAGGACGGGACAAGACCCCATTTCCCTCCCCTTGACCGCATCCTTGAGTGGATACGTGTGAAACCCGTCATCCCCCGTCCGGATGACAAGGGGCGCATCCCCACTCCGCAGCAACTCGCCTACCTCATCGGACGGAAGATAAACGAGGAAGGCACGGAAGGGAGCAGGGATCTGCACGATGCCCTTGAGGTCATCAATGCGGAGTACCGGGAGCGGATAGCAGCCGCCCTCGGTCATGACATGCAGAACTACATCCGCAGGATAATCGTGGGGAATCAGTAACTTATTCTTTCAAGATTCTCCCTTCATTTACGGAGACCCTGCCATTTGATATTTCCTTGAAAAAAATCTATGGCTGCAGTCCCAATTTGGAAAGATTATTTTGTCAACCTGGGGACAGGGAATTCTGTCCAATACAGGATCACCCTGGCAGACACCGGAGAGGTGATCTATTCCGGAAAGGCATTCAAGAGACCTGGTGAGACCAACATCTCTGCAAGGGTCAATGACATTTGTGCCGACTACCTGGTAAATGTCCTGCCCACATTGTCACAGGCAGAATTCACCCTCCTTTCCCTGCCATTGACATTCAATGTCCAAACCCTTTCCGGATCTACATGGACAACCAAGGCATCCCCACAATTCATCAATGATTGGTCTTATGATTATGGATATAATCCTGCCACAATGGGCATGTCTTTCCCCATCAATGGGAGGATTGACTCCAGGATGCCTATTGTGTGGACAGGTCTGAATGTCTCACAGATCAATGCCACAATCAGATTCACAAATGGAAACACCGCCCAGGTGATTATCCCCATTGCAATCTCTGATGATTTCAACTCTGATTTCAATAATGATTTCTCTCAATCTGTCAGAACTGCCGGGAGTGGGACTGCAGTTTTCCTCCTGGATGATTGGGACAATGTTGCAGGAATCACCATTGGCAATGCCACATTCCAGGTGGTGACAGAGTGTGCCAAATATGCACTCTACTATGTCAATGCACATGGTGGGTGGGATTGTTTCCTCATTGAGGGCAACACCCTGGAGGCGGACACCCTCAAGAGATACACCAGGGAGATGGTTTATGACAACCAGGACATCCAAAACCGGGGAATCCAAAACTATGTCAATGAGATCACCAAGGGATTCACATTCCACACCGGATGGTTGCTTGATGACCAGGGTGAACGGATGCACCATCTGATCAACTCAACAGATGTGTATATGTATGACATTGCCAATGAGGAGATGATCCCGGTCATCATTCCATCCACCTCCTGTGAATACAGGACATATAAAAACCAGGGCAACAGGTTGGTGAACTACACCATTGAGGTGCAGGTTGCCCAAAACAGAATCCGGAGATGATGAAATGGTTGAGATCCATCCTGGAATGGGTCAAGAATCTATTTTGCAAGAAAACCATGAGGAGAAAAATCAGTCTATACATTGCAGACCAATTGGTTGACCTGGATGATCAGTCTTTCATCCTGTTCAACTATCAGATGGATGACCTGTCCAATCCTACCATTGTCAAAAACTCTTTCAGTCAGCAGATAACCCTCAAGGGGACTGCAAACAACAACAAGATCTTTGGTCATTATTTCAAGACTGACAGGAGAATCTCAAACACAGGCGGAGATACAGGAACGGATTTCAATGCCTCACAAAAGACTCCATTTACCATCTATGATGAAATGGGTCACATCCTGGAGTCCGGATATATCAAACTTGACTCTATCTCCAGGCAGGGGGCGGATATTCAGTACAAGGTCACACTCTATGGTGGTCTTGGGTCATTCTTTTATGCACTCTCATATGATGAGAATGGGAACAAAAGGAATCTTGCCTCCTTGGATTACCTTGGTACAAGCAATCCGGAAAGGGAGTTGGATTTTCGGATAACGGCTGAAAATGTCAAATCTGCATGGTATGCATTGAGAATTGGCGGAGATGGATTCCCTTTGTTGTCTCACACAACAAAGGTCTTTTTCCTGGCAAGTGGGGCGATTGTGGCAACCAGCTATGAGGAATTTTACATAAACAAGTATGATGTTTCCGGAGCAGGAAACATGACAATTGAGATAAAAGGTCATGTTGTTTTGGCTCTTGCAGTTGCAAAAGATGGAAATGGAAACATCCTACAGGTTTATGATGCACAAAGTTCCTCTGCATATGCCAATGACAAGATGAGCATTGTCTTGCCACCTGGGAGTCAGACATTGGAGGTGCAGGGGAGAACAGGTGCAAACTATTATGATGCCTCTGCAAAGTTGTCCGGTGTTTGGGACATAATCAACTTTGCTCCTGCTTACAATGGAATCCCGGAGGGGAATTTCTCTCCGGACAAGGCTCTTGTTCTACCATCATCTGTGGGACTCCAGGATTCCATCACAGAGGGAGATGGTGATGATGCGGTTGAATATAGCATCAAGGCAGGATATGCCCTTGTAAATCTTGCAGAGGCACAGGATGAATGGGCAGTCAAGGATCTCCGGTCATACCTGCAGAGACCCATTTTCTCCATGAAAGCATTTTGGAACGCCATCTGCAATCCGGCAAACAATGGAGGATATGAGGTTGATGCAAGTGTCATCCAGGACAATGTGACATTTAGGCAATATTCCTCCTTGTGGATGACCTTGCCAATGATCACATCTAAAGGATCGATCCAACAGGAGTCCGGAGACCTGTCACTCAGCATGTCATCCACCGCATCATCCGGTAATGTTATAGGCAGGTATGACATTGATGGATCTGTCCCATCCGGCACAAAGGTGACTGCAAGTCTTTCCTGCAAGATCCGTTTCAACACACCATCCGGGGCGAATTCTTATACAGAATTGAACAATGTTGTCTCACAAAGGGTTGGCAGGAACATTCAGTCCAAGTTTAGTGTCATGTTTGTCCAGGCAGTTGCATATGCCTCTGATGACTCCATTGTTGGTGGCAGCAAGATCAAAGTGTGTGGGGCAAATTTCACCAGGGCAACACCTGCAACTGCTGCTGCATGTGGTTATGTCCCTGCATGGTCTGCAGACTATGAGTCCGTGGATACACCGAAATTCAAAAAGGTATCTGCAGGAGTCTTTGAAATTCCACAGGAGTTTGGATTCTCCATTGAGGCACAGGATGTGTCATACTACAAGATCCTGGTTTCCGTCTATTCCGGTTTGCGTTTGGTGACAGAGGGGAGTGGCGGATCAAGCAGCACATCATATTCCGGTGATGGCAGCACATCAACACCTGCCATGTATGTGGATTATGTGACATTATTCACACCTGTTTCCACATTCATCATCCAGGGAGATTCCGGAAACTCAATCACATACACCTCATCTGACTCCTTGAGATCCGGGGCAACCATTACCAAGTCAATGCTGCTCTCCTCATCTCACACTCCTGCAGAATACATGCTATCTTTCTGCAAGATCTTTGGATTGTATTTCACCTATGACAATGACACCAGGAAAGTGACCATCCTCCGGAGAAATGACCTGTACCAGGATGAGACCATTGACCTGGAAAAGAGGGTGGATTTGTCAAAGGGTGTCACTATCCAACCATTGGTGTTCCAGGCAAAGTGGTATGATTTCATCCTGGATGGTGTTGGGGGTGCATTCTATGATGAATATCTGAATGTGGAGGGTGTTCCCTATGGCATCCAAAGAGTAAACACCGGATATGATTTCAATGCGGATTCTGTCAATCTGATGGAATCTGTGGTGTTCAAGAATGCATGCACCATCCTGGCAAGATCCAAATATTTCAACTACATCCTCCAGGGACAGGTGTTCCAACCATCTCCTTTCCTGGACAAGGGGAACACATATACACTTTGGTCTGCAGATGGAGACACCCTGGAAACAAATATCTCCTGTCCTCCGGACTCCGCATCTGTCACATACTACAATGACAATCCTGCATATAAGGGATATGACATCAATGAGGCAAGGAAACTTGAACTCCGCAATGCAGACAACAAACCCATTGACGGATCTGACATCCTTGTTTTCCTTGAGGGGTGGAACACTTATCCCTATTTCAAGGTGACAGATGATGTCCCTGCAATGGATGTTGTCAATGATGGTGTCCCTTGTTGGTTGCTTGGGGCAGGTGATGGTGAAAACATACCAATTTTCCAAAGGTATGTGTATGGGAACATCCACCTCGTTGAGTATTCCCTGGACTTTGGTGTCCCCAGGGAGATGGACATCCCTGGGGTATCCATTGCAGAGGGTTGCACAATCTATGAAAAAGGTTGGAAAAAGTATATTTCTGACAGGTATGATGTCAACACAAAGGTGATGACTTGCCGGGTTAACTTTGCCGGAATCCCTGTCACCCAGGAACTCCTCCGGAAATTCTATTGGTATGACAATTCTCTTTGGGTGTTAAATGCCATCCGCAACTATTCACTCACAACCTATGATCCTGTTGAATGTGAGTTTGTGCAGGTACAGGACAAGGACAACTATTTGAACGGACAAACCTATTGATATGGCAGAGGAAACAATCACCATCCTCAAGGTAGGAACAGAGGAGGCGGTAAGGAACATCAATGACCTCCGCAGCAACATAAAGACCCTCAAGGACAACCTCGGTGAACTTGAGATAGGGACACAGGAGTACCAGGACACACTGGATGAACTCAAGGTCAACCAGAATGCCTTGAAGGATGCGATGTATGCGACCTCCTCCTCCATGGAGGATGTGGCGGCAGCTGCGACCGGGACATCCAAGTCCTACAACTCCCTGGTGCATCAGATGGCATCCCTCAAGGAGGAATTCCGTGCCACCAACGATGAGATGCGCAGGGCGGAACTCGGCAAGCAGATCAATGAGATAAACACGCAACTCAAAGACCTTGATGCCCTGCAGGGCAACTTCCAGAGGAACGTGGGCAACTATGCCGGGGGCATCAAGGATGCCTTCGGTGACCTCGCCAAGAAGACGGATGCCTTCGGCAAGGCTCTCCATGTCACCAGCGGCAACGTAAACGGATTCAAGGACTCCTTTGAGGCATTCGGCAAGTCCCCTGCCATCGCCACCTTCGGCATCCTGGTGTCCGTTGCGATGAAACTCGCTGACTCCCTCAAGGACAACGAGACTGCGATGGCGGCTCTCAAGAAGGGCATGACCGCCCTGGAGCCTGTCATGGACTTCCTCTCCGGCATCGTGGAGACCCTCGCCAATGTCCTCGCAGACATCATCGGCAAGGTTGCCACCTTCGTGACCTCCAACGGACTCTTCTCCAAGATCATCCAGGGTGTGATGGGTGTGGGCAACGCAGTCCTGCAGTTCATCATCGCTCCCTTCAAGGGCATAGTTGCCGCCATCAAGGTCTTCCAGGAGGAAGGTGTCAAGGGCATCGGCAACGCAGCGAAGGCCTTCGGCACGGAACTCAAGTCCGGGGTGTCCTTCAAGCAGAATTTCCAGGCAGGGCAGGCGGTTGCCGACACCATAGTCTCCGGGGCGCAGTCCAGGAAGAAGAAGGTCAAGGATGCCGGAAAGGACATGGGCAAGGAGATGAAGGACGGACTCCTGGAGGAACTCTCCAACCTCTCTGCGGAGATTGACAAGCAGATGGCGGCAGACCTCGCCTCCTGGGAGAAGGCGCAGGAGGAGGCTGCCAACATTGCGAAGAAGTCGGAGGATGAGAGACTCAAGAACTTGGACAAGGCTTATGCACATCAGTTGGAACTCAATGACATCCTCACCGAGGATGATGAGGAACGGGCGGAGAAGGCTTATGAGATACAACTGCAGGCTAACCAGAAGAGGCTCTCCCTCCTGGATCAGTTCATGCAGGATGCCCTTGACCGGGATGACATGGAGTCCTACCTCGCCTATGACCAGGAGAGGGCGGACTTGCAGGTGGAGATTGAGACCAATGCGCTACGGGAAAAGCAACGCATAAGGGAGAAAGACCTCAAGGATGCGGAGGAGAAGGCGCAGGCGCAGAAGGCACTCCTCCAGGGTGTCGCATCCACCACATCCGCCATCCTCGGCTCTATCGCAGACATCTATGAGGAGGATGAGGAGAACTCCGAGAAGAATGCGAACAAGATAAAGGCTCTCCGCATAGCAGCCGCCACCATTGACACCATCTCCGGAGCGATAGGCGCATTCATGCAGGCATCGCAGACCATTCCTCCTCCCTACGGGCAGATCGTTGGTGCAGCAGCAGCAGCAGCGGTGACTGCATCCGGCATTGCACAGATTGCCAAACTCAAGTCCACAAAGGTGTCCGGATCTGCATCATCCAACACTCCAAGCACTCCTGCAGTTGCCTCTGCACCAACCCTCACCACAGAGGTGTCCAATGTGAGGAGTGTGACATCCGCATCCGAGGAGGACAGGCTCAATCAGATGGCGCAGGCGCAGAGGGTCTATATCCTCGCCTCGGACATAGAGGCATCGCAGAATCAAATCAAGACACGGGTCAGCGAATCATCATTCTGACTGCTTTTTCTTACATAACCCTTTCGTGATGATTGTAGTATCCATTGACCCATCCCTGTTGTGAAATAGGGGTGGGTTTTCCTTGTGTTTACATTTTTCGCGGAATCTATATCTACCGAAAAACAACTCTATGATAGTCACTATAGGCGGCATCCCGGTATACGATGCAGTCATCTCCGATGAGGAGACCGGGATGTTCAAGATTTCCCTGGTGGATGCCCCTGCGGTCATGTCCGATTTCCAGGCATTTGATGCGGAGCGCAAACCGATGCTCTATGCCATCTCCGATGAGGAGAAGAGGCTTGTGAGAGGCTGCATCATGAGGGCGGACTTCCCCATCTACCGCAACGAGCCGAAGATGGGCGAGTTCTACATCATCTACAAGGCTGACACCATCCGCCAGATGGCGGAGAAGTACCTCCTTGAGGGCAGGCAGAATTCGGTCAACCTCATGCACGAAGAGGGGTCGGATGTGGAAGGTGTCCAGATGGTGCAGTACTTCATCAAGGGTGACGGGGTGTCCGTGGAAGGCTTTGATGAGTGTGCGGACGGCTCGCTCTTCGGGGAGTTCCACATCCTCAATGATGAGGTATGGGCGCAGGTCAAGGCAGGCACTTACAAGGGTTTCTCCCTGGAGGGTGTCTTTGACCTTGTGCCGGAGCAGGACAGGGATGAGATACAGGAAATTGTTGATGTCCTGGACGGGGCATTCAGAAAACTTTTCAAAAACCATAAGAACATGAGCAAACTTTCAAGACTCAAGGAAACTCTTGCCAAGATGCTGCAGGAGTTCGGCAATGTCACCACCGACAGGGGTGTCCTTTCGTGGGATGGTGATGAGGATCTCAAGGAAGGAGATTCCGTCTATGTAGAGGACACCGAGGGCAACCGCACCCCTGCGGAGGACGGGGACTACAAGACCGAGGACAACAAGGTGATCGTTGTTGTTGACGGCAAGGTCGCTGAAATCAAGGATGCGGAGGCGGAGGTAGCACCGGAGGCAGAGCCGGAGACCGAGGCTGCATTCGGAGCGGTGAACACCGACAAGGGAGTCCTCCGGTGGGAGGGCGAAGAAGACCTCAAGGAAGGCGATGCAGTCTTCGTGGAGAGGGATGGTGAGAGAGTCCCTGCAGAAGACGGGGAATATGTCACCGAGGACGGGAAGACCATCGTAGTCGCAGAAGGCAGGGTCGCAGAGATCCGTGATGCCGAGGCGGAGGTCGCTCCCGAAGGCGATGATGAGGTTGAGGCTCTCCGTGCGGAGAATGCCGCCCTCAAGGAGGAGGTCGCATCCCTCAAGGCAGAGGTTGAGAAGATGAAGAAGACCCCTGCAGCCAAGCCTGCCCACGAAGTGGTCAAGGATGAGGAGAAGATGTCCAAGACCGGAGTGAAGGGTCTTGACCGCCTCTCCAGGATCATGTCCGCCAAGTAAAAAGTTACACATCCCTACGGATTGATATTTCAAGACAAAACCTAACACAACACAATTATGCCTACCGCAAACTTTATCGTGACTTCCCTCCCGGCATACGTGGAGGAGAATCGTGACCTGCTCCTCAAGAACTTCGGTCTTGTGGGCGGCAGCATCCGCAACCGAATCGGCATCCAGACGGGTGTCAAACTCAACGAGCATCTCAACTACCTTGAACTCGCTCCCACCCTCCAGGATGGTCTCAACTGCGAACTTGAGCCTGCAGGCGATGTGACCCTCACCAACAGGACAATCTTCGCCCCCTGGATTGAAGTCCTCATCTCCATCTGCCCCAAGAAATTGGTCGGCAAGTGGGCGGAGTACCTTGTCCGTGCCAATGCCAATGCCGAGAGCCTGCCGTTTGAGCAGTACATCATTGACGGCTTTGTCGCAGAGGTGAACAAAAAGATTGACACCCTCATCTTCCAGGGTGACACCACCTCCAACTCCGCAGACCTCAAGTGGTTTGACGGACTCATCAAGATCTTCAGCACCGATGGCAACACCGTCACCGTGACCGGAGCGACCGTCCTCGCCAAGCTGCAGAGCCTCTACTCGCAGATCGACACCACCACCCTCGGAAAGGGTGTGGAGATCTATGTCTCCCCTGCGAAGTATCGTGCCTTCCTCATGGATCTGGTGAGCGCAAACCTCTTCCACTATCCTTCTGCCGAGAGCGGCACTTTCCCGAAGGAATTCTTCATCCCCGGCACTGATGCGAAGGTTGTCATGGCTGAAGGCATGGAAGGCATCGCCACCGAGGTTGCCCTCGCCACCTTCCCTTCCAACATCATCTACGGATGCGACATGGAGAATGACCAGGAGGACATCGCAGTGAAGTACGATGCCATCAAGGAACTCTTCTACGTGAAGGCTCTCTGGAACTCCGGTGTGCAGGTCGCATTCCCCGGCATGTGCTACTACGCAGCTCTCTAATCAGCCGAAAAGGACTGAATCGGAAACCAAGGGGTGGGTGGTCTCACCCATCCCTTTTTTCAAACCTCTAAACTGAAAAGATATGCCTTGTACACAAACCCTTTCGGGACTCGTTAAGGATTGTGCCGCCAACATGGGTGGCATCGTTGAGGTGCTTATCGCCAACCATGCGGATGTCTCATCCGTGGCAGTGAGCGATGGCATGATCAGCACGATCACCATGGCGCAGTCCGCCAAATTCAAGAGATACAACTTCGCAAAGAACACGGGATCTCTCACCTCCACCTACACCCTTGACCCGGCATCCGGTGTCAAGTACGTGACCACCGACCTCCTCCTGCAGTTCAACAGGATGGAGACCTCCAAGAGGGTGGAGATCACCGCCCTCGCCCTTGGTGACCTGGTGGTCATCTGCAAGGATGCCAACGGCAAGTACTGGTATCTCGGCAAGGATGAGCCTGTGAATGCCTCCGCAGGAGACGGGCAGACCGGAACTGCGAGGAGCGATGCGAACAGGTACACCATCACCCTGGAGGACAACTCCCTGGAGATGCCCTTTGAGGTGGATGCATCCATCGTGGATGCCCTTGTGGGTTAGTTTCATTTCCACACCTTTGCTTGAGACCTGTGTCCTCCCCGGATGCAGGTCTCTTTCTTTTACGAATTTACGGGGAAGTATATCTAAAGGAAAAGCGATTCTATGATATATCTTTCCAACGAGCCTTATCCGCAGGAGATCTCCGTACCGAGGTCATTCGGGGTGATAGTTCCGCAGAGGAACACCTACCTCTCCACGGCTGACATCGCCACCGACCTTGAGACGGATAGTGACCAGAAGGTGCTTGCCGCCTCGCAGGGTGTAGTGTTGAAGGAGATGGTGGATGCGAAGGCGGATGCCTCCGATGTGTACACCAAGCAGGAGGTGGATGCGGAACTCGCACTCAAGGCAGATGCTGATGATGTGTACACCAAGCAGGAAGTGGACGGGGCACTTGCAGAGAAGGCTGATGTCACCGACATCCCCACGAAGACAAGCGACCTCACCAACGATAGCGGATTCGTGACCGGGCAGGAGGTCTCGCAGACCTATGAGACCAAGAGCGATGCCACTGCGAAGGAGACCGCCCTGCAGAATGCCATCAACCGCAAGCAGGACATCCTCACCTTTGACAACGTGCCGACCAACGGCAGTTCCAACCCGGTGAAGAGTGACGGCATCTATGATGCGCTCGCCACCAAGCAGCCGAACATCTCCGACCTCCAGACAATCCGGAGCGGAGCGGCAGCAGGTGCGACTGCGGTGCAGCCTGCGGAGTTGCAGACCGAACTCCTCCAAAAACAGGACAGGCTCATCAGCGGAACGAACATCAAGACCATCAACAACACCTCCCTTCTGGGAAGTGGCAACATAGTCATCCAGGGCGGTGGCAGCGATCCGGAGGCGGTGAAGTACACTCCGCAGACCTTGACGGATGCGCAGAAGGCGCAGGCTCGCACCAACATCGGTGCAGGGACATATAGCAAGCCTTCCACGGGCATCCCTGCATCCGATCTCGCAGATGGAGTCATCCCCACCATCCCAGTCACCGATGTTGAGGTGGACGGGGTGTCCGTGCTGAATGACGGGGTTGCGGAGATCCCTGCCATCCCCACCACCTATGCAGGCTCTGCCACCGCAGGCGGAGCTGCGGACAAGGCTCTCGGAATCCCCTACGGAGAGGTGGATTCGGACTCCACCGCCACGAATATCAAGGCGAGTGTGGACAACTTCCCCACCACCCTGGTGGCAGGTGTTTGCGCCTACATCCGCAATGATGTTGTAGCCTCCGCAAGCGGATGGACACTCAACATCAACGGGACGGGTGCATTGCCCGTCTATGCAAGCAACGCAGATGCCTCAAGGGTGACAACTCTATTCTCCGCAGCGACTACATTCTTGTTTGTATATAACCCTACCCGTGTCAGCGGTGGATGCTGGGATATGTACTACGGCTACAATGCCAATGACAACACCATCGGATACATGTTGCGGACAAACGGAGCAGTCCCTCCTACCGCATCCAAGTTCTACCGATACAGGTTGTTGTTCACCTCGGATGACTACCAGAGCCTCATCCCTGCAAACACCTCCTCAAGCACCAATGCAACGGCTGCGAGGGCGGTCAATCAGGCGAAGATAAATCCCCTCGCACCGATTTATTACTATTCCTCCACCAGTGCGGTGGAGGCAGGGGTTTCTCCCGGAGCATCGTATATGTGGTTGCAGTATTCCGGGATCGTTCTCGGATACTCCTTCAACAGGACGGGGTCGGCACTGACCATGACCGCCAAAGACCCGGTGTTCCTCAAGTGCGCACCGCAGGCGGACGGGAGTGCCATCATGGATGCGGACACTCCGATAGTGCAGGCACTGCCTTCCACGGAGGACGGGAACATCTACATCTATCTGGGAATTGCGGAGAGCGCAACCGCCATCACCCTCTACTACTGGCATCCGATCTATTGGTACAAGGACGGGGCGATAAGGCAGTGGACAAATACGCAAATTCCTGCGACACAGGTTTCTTGGGAATTTCATTTAATAAGAAACGAGCCATATACAACTTGGGAAAGTATTAATATGACTCAAGAGATATATGATGCTATCATCAACGGAACAATCAAGTTGATAGACATCAAATGGTATTTTGAGGGAGGGGTAGGAATCCCGTGGTATATGCCTTCGCACAATGATGTAGGGGTAATTAATGTGCGCAATGCTTTCTCCGGGGCTTATTGTAGCAAAGTGCTTGGTTTTGATGTTAATCCCGATGGTAGTGTAGATATTATGTGGGATTAATATAAAATGACTAACGATGACACTCACAATTAAGAACACCACCGACCTGCAGGTCATCTACTCGCAGGAGGTCACCGACAAGCAGACCTCCTCGCAGTACTTCACCTTTGACATCACCCTTCCCGAAGGCATCCCGGACGGAGAGTACGAATATACCCTCACCGATGGCGAAGTCACCCTCTCCACGGGCATCATGACCATCTCCGGAAAGGCATCCGCACCCGAACAATATGAAAAAGACATCCAATATGAGCAGTACACCAACTAAAAAGGTATCCTTCTCCTTCGCTGCCATCAACCAGTACGTGGAGGACTACATAGTCCGCCCTACGGAGAAAGTCCTCTCCGGCAAGGACTTGGTGGAGTGGGGAACGAGGAACGCATATCCGGACTACCTCCTGGAACTCTACAACAATGTCCCCACCCTTCGCTCCATCATCAACGGCAACATTGACTACATAGCCGGGGATGATGTCTCCATCGTACCCTTGCAGGCGGAGTACACCAACCAGGAGATGAACGGGAGGGGTGACTCCGTCCGTGAACAGGTCAAGGACATCGCAAAGGACTTTGAGATCTACGGAGGATTCGCCCTGCAGGTCATCCGCAACCTCGCAGGAGAGATTGCGGAGATCTACTACATGGACATGAGGTATCTCCGCACCAACAAGGACGGCAATGTCTTCTACTACTCCGAGAAGTGGAGCAAGAGCAACCGGGAGGTGTTGGTGTACCCTGCCTTCATGCCGAATCTGGACTGGGGCAGGCTCTCCGATGAGGAGCGCAACCGCCATGCCTCTTCCATCCTCTTCGTGAAGAATGTCCACACCCAGGTCTACCCTGCACCGCTCTACGCAGCATCCGTGAAAGCCTGCGAGATAGAGAGGCAGATAGATGAATTCCACCTCGCTGACATTGACAACCACTTCGTGTCATCCGCCATCATCAACTTCAACAACGGAGACCCCGGACAGGAGATGAAGGAGGAGATAGAGAGGGAACTCAACGAGAAGTTCACCGGGGCGAAGAACGGAGGCAGGATCATGGTCTCCTGGAACAAGAACAAGGAGTCCGCAACGGACATCGTGGAGTTTGAGGTCAAGGACTTCGGTGAGAGGTACAAGGCTCTCTCGGAGCATTCCCGTACCCAGATCTTCACCGCCTTCCGTGCCATCCCCCTTCTCTTCGGACTCACCTCCGAGGCGAACACGGGATTCTCCACGGAGGAGTTTGAACAATCCTTCAAACTCTACAACCGCACCCAGATCCAGCCCGTGCAGAGGCTCATCTGCGATGCTTATGACAAGATATACGGACAACGTGGTGTCCTCACCATCAAGCCTTTCAGTCTTGGCGGAGACACCGAAGACAATGTAAACTGATATGGCAGAGATTCTCCTTTCATCGGAAAAGTTCATCAAGGAGGCAACGAGTGTCTCCGACAACCTCTCCGGCAAGTACATCCTCGCATCCCTCCGGGAGGCGCAGGAGATAGGACTCAAGGGCATCCTCGGAGACAGACTCCTCGCCCGGCTCAAGGCTCTCATCAAGGACGGAAACCTTGAGACGGAGGCAGGCGGTGTGTACAAGACCCTGGTGGATCACTGCCAGTACTACCTCGCATACATGACCCTTGTTGAGGCAACCTACAAGGTGTCCTACAAGATAGGCAATTTCGCAGTTGCGAAGTCGCAGGATGAAAACCTGCAGGTGGCTACGCAGGATGAGATCGCCAAGATGCAGTACTACTACCAGAGCAAGGCGGATGCCTGTTGCCTGGATCTGCAGAACTTCCTCCTGGAGCATCGGAGCGACTACCCGGAACTGACGGAGAGCTGCTGCCACAAGATTGAGAGCAACCTACACTCCGCTGCCACCTGCGGACTCTTCCTCGGAGGCGCACGTGGACGGATCATACGGAAATAGGGCATGACACTTCTTGAGACCATACGCACCATTGAGAACGTGGCATCGCAGCAACCTGCGGTGAACATGATTGTCCGCAATGACATCTTCCGCTTGAACGCAGTGCCGGATGCGAGGTACGGAGTCTTCGGTTGGTTGCAGAACTCGCACCGGGCATCCACCTCCGACAACCGCATCACCTACTCCTTCACCTTCTTCTACGTGGACAGGCTGACGGAGAATGCAGGCAACCAGATGGAGATCCAGTCCGTGGGCATCCAAACCCTTGACAACATCATCCGCACCCTGGATGACCTGCTCCTCCCCGTGGAGGAAGGCTACACCTTCCAGGTGTTCAACCAGAGATTCATGGATGAGTGCGCAGGGGTGTTCTCCAACGTGAGCATCGTTGTCCCGGTGACGGAGATCTGCCCGGAGGACTTTGACTATGTGATCAACCCCAACATAATCATAGTATAGCCATGGAGAAGGATTTCAAGCAGAAGGCGGCATACACCACCGCAATCATCGCATTCATGATAGGATGGGGACTCACCATCGCAGGATTCGTGGTAGAGCCTACGGGCGAGATCTCCGGCAGTGTCCTCGCAGTCCTCGGTGAGGCGATGGTCTATGCTGCATCCGTGT
>Ga0326512_10000884_pt1 | contig 24939 bp, 29 predicted proteins | sample 1_2617_0518_D_FD_203652 | JGI IMG/M metagenome (GOLD analysis project Ga0326512, IMG submission 203652) | Bovine rumen microbial communities from UC Davis, California, United States - 1_2617_0518 | ecosystem: Host-associated > Mammals > Digestive system > Stomach > Rumen | place: USA...
GTTGCTTGTTTTTCTAATAGAGAAATGAGCGATAAACAATGGGAAGATTTACAATTCTTGACATTTGATCAAAGAATGGTGCCTATTTATAAAAGGAATATAGAACTTGGAATAAAATATGAAATCTATGAAGATCGTTATAGAAAAACGACCGATTTTGATTTCAACAAAGATTTTATAGAAGGAAGTCGTTTGCCCAACGGTGGAGATAGAGAAGTAAAAGCAAATGGTTATAAAAAAGGGAATAATATAGGATATAAAGTAAATACGTTGAAGCAAATTCCAGAAGAACTAACCAGCAACATTAGCGTTATCAACTTTAATACACCATTAGAAAAGGATAATTTCACAACTTGGGTTTATACTGATAATCCTCAAAATTGTTTAGCAAATAGAATGATTTGGGGATTACATTTGAATACTACTTCAAAAGTATGTTCTATGGCAATTCCCCAAATAGATTGGGAAATTATTTCTGATGATGAATTGTGGAGAGAAGGCAAATATGACAAAGCAGTATTAAAAGCAATGGGATTTACAGAAGAGGATATAGAGAAATGCATTTTGATAAAATAATTATGAACCCACCGTATGATAGAAGCCTTCACTTGAAGATACTTCGTCAAGTAATGGACAAAGCAGATGAAGTAGTGAATCTTAGTCCTATTAGATGGTTGCAAGACCCACTTGCTGAAATGAAAGGTAATCGTGCTGACTATGGTAGATTTGCTGATATAAGAAGCAAAATTACAAGTTTGGAGGCTATCCCTGCCGATAAAAGTCCAGAATTGTTTGGAACACTTCAAGCAGTAGATTTGGGAATATATTATCTAACACCAGAAAGTGGTCTAAATATAACCCCAAAACCATTTATTAGTCAGGGTTTGCTTGATAAGGTAAATAAACCAACTTACGAGGGAAGATACAAATCTATTGGTAGTGTGTGTTCTCCAGAAGGAAAGCCAGATTTTACAAGACCATTTGTAAAATTATCACCGCTTAGAGGACACCCAGGAAAGCCAGATTTTATTACTATAATCACCAGTGATAAAAACATTGCTATGAAAGAAATTTCAGCAGGTGGAAAAAAAGGAACCAGAAATATAACAGTAAATTTCAACACCCAAGAAGAAGCAGAAAATTTCTTCAATTACCTACATACAAAATTTGCTATTGCTTGTTGTGGAAATGTAAAGATGGGAATGGATGTACCTCTAAATGCCATTCCGTATATGGAGGACTACACTCACCCTTGGACAGATGAAATGTTATATGAGTATTTCTGTCTTACTGACGATGAGATACAGGAGATAGAACAAACAGTATGATTCTAACCGAAGAACAAAAGCAAGCAATTACCAATGAGTATAATCAATTTGTGGAAGTGCAATATGCTGGCAAGACAAAGAAAGAAAGACAAGAATTAGGTGCTTTTTTTACGCCTCCACAACTCACAATTAGGATGATAGAGAAATTCACCAATTTGGAAGGAACCATTCTTGATCCTACTTGTGGTGCTGGGGGATTGCTGGCTGCTGCTATATTGGCAGGTGCTGACCCAACCAAATGTTATGGCATTGAATTAGACCCTGCTATTGCCAATGTTGCCAAAGAGCGATTAGGCAAATTAGGGGTGCCTTCTTCTAATATTAAAGTTGGTGATGCTTTGTTAGAAGGTAGTTATGATTTTTCTTCTGTTCCAAAAATTATTGGCTCTAACAAACAAACTAAACCATTTGAGAATTTAACAAAAATGCTTAAAAAAAAAGATGATGAAGATTTACAAAGTTTTAAAAACAAAGTAAAAGAAAAGATAAACGATTTGTCAGAAGAGCTATATAGTAAAAAGTTAAACAGAGATATGCACTATTGCATAGAGGAATTAAATATAATAAATGAATACTAAAAAATTTTAAAACTTTATTTGATGAAATAATAAAAGAAGAAGTTGTAAGAAAAGACAATACTAGGATAAAACAATTACAAAATGAAAATAAGAATCTTCTAGGATTTACTTATGATAATAACACAAAGAATACAAGAAATATAATACAGTTGTTACATGACAAGAAGGGTATCTGTTTTGACTTTGTAAATTATTTATATCATAAATATAATAAAACTGGCAAGTGTTATTTTATGTGGTTTAATAATAAACAAGGTAGTACACATACTATATATATTACTGATGATGGCTTCTATATAGAAGCTACACCTCCTACAGAAGGCTCATTAGACTATATTTATGTAGCTAAAGTAAATAATATTAAAGATATTGTCAAGAATATGGCTAAACAATGTACTGATATGTATTGGAAAGATAGTCCTAGATATAGATACTGTAAATATATTCCAGATAATAAAGTCGAGACAATTGATCAATTCATTGATAAACGTTGGATTGATGGTCAGTTTGATTAATAAATTGGCTTGTCACTTTTTCTTATGATTTTTTTGGATATTATGGTGGAATTAAATAGAAAATTAAACGAAGGTATATCATGCATCTTGAAGTAGAAACTTTTGAAAATTTTGATTTTAGAAAAAATATTTATGTTGTTCATAAATTAACATAAAATAAAAGTTAATTGATAAAAGTAGGAGATTATATTTGGACGATATAATTCTAGGAAACAAAATTCTTTTATCTAAAAAATACAGTGTTGGAACAGTTTATATGCTTGAAATGCCAGGTGATATGATAACTGTTATAGCCTTTGATAAAAACAATAATTCTTTATGTGCTCAAGGTTTTTTCTATACAGAAAAATTAAAAAAGTCTGTGCTGAAAAATGCTAGACAGTATTTCAAAAAAGTTCAAGAATGTTTATATCAAAAAAAGTTGGATATGATTGAAGGATTAGATTTTGATTGACAACTCAAAAAGTTTCTGCCATAATAATTCAAAAAAGGAGTAAATTTAATAATGAGTGTAGTTATTATTGATGGAAAACAAATAGCGGCAGAAATACGAGCAGAAGTCGCACAAAAGACCGCAGAGCTTAAAAAGCAAGGGATAACTCCTTGTCTGGCGGTAATTTTAGTTGGAGAAAATCCAGCTAGTATAAGTTACGTCACTGGCAAGCAAAAAGCCTTAACAGAAGTAGGAATGTTGGATCGTTCTATACGTTTGCCAGTGGATACAACTGAAGAAGATTTATTAAAACTAATTAAAAATTTAAACGAAGACAAAACAATTCATGGTATTTTGGTTCAACTACCATTGCCAAAACATATTAATGAAAATAAAATAATTATGGCAATAGATCCAAAAAAAGATGTAGATGGTTTTCATCCAATAAACGTTGGTAATCTTTTGATAGGAAGAAAATCTTTTCTTCCATGTACACCTCATGGAGTTATTGAGCTTTTAAAAAGAGAACACATTGAAACAAATGGAAAAAGAGCGGTTGTAATTGGTCGCTCTAATATAGTCGGAAAACCATTATCAATTTTATTATCAAGGAAAGATATAAATTGTACTGTTACTATGTGTCACACAGGCACAAGAAATTTATCAGAAATTACTCGACAAGCTGATATTATAATAGTAGCTAGTGGTTCACCGCATACTCTCACAAAAGATATGGTAAAAGATGGAACTGTTATTATTGATGTTGGAGTTAATAGGATTCCAGATAGTTCTAAAAAAAGTGGATTTAGATTAATAGGTGATTGCGATTTTGACGATTTAAAAGAAAGGGCTAGTTATATAACGCCAGTTCCTGGTGGTGTTGGCCCGATGACTATTGCTATGCTAATGAAAAATACAGCAGATGCTGCACAACCTGAAGAAAATAATGAATAGGAGAATAAAAGAAGCCGATGGTGAAGTTTGTTAAGTAGTATTTTAAAAAAATTCAAGAGTGCTTATTTCAGAGAAGATTGAAAATGATTGAAGAATTAGATTTTGATTAATTTAGAAATTTTTTCTTTACCGAACAGACAATTTAGGTTTTGAAATTGGACAAAATTGTCTGTTCTAAGTAATACTATTAATATATAGTTAGAGTTAAAAAAATGAGTGAATTATTATATAAAAAATTCGATGTAGAAAATATTTTAAATTCAAAACCAACTAAAGAACAAATATTCAATTCTGTAACATTGAATAAATCATATTATGAGAAATCTTGCAAACAGCAGATTGAATTAGTAAAGGAACAAGAAAAAGAAAGAAATAAACTGAAACCTACAAATGAACTTTATAATATAAAATTTGATATTTAAAGAAAATATAATTTAGAGGTCTAAATATGAACAAGTGTATTGATTTGTTAAATAAATTTAAAACTTCTATTAAAAAACGTGAAAAAATTGAAAAAGAAATTGACACAAACAAAATTATAATTTTAAGCTACCAATAACTGGTAGCTTTTTTTATTGACAAGATTTAAAATTCCTTTATACTTAATTAAAAAGGAGAAAAAATGAGTAATGTTTACACATTTTCGCTTGGAAGTTGTGAAGAAGTTACTGGTTCTAAGCACGTTTTAGAAATAAATGGATTACAATATATGATTGATTGCGGTGCTTGGCAAGGAAATTCCTATGCTGATAAAAAGAACAGGGAATTTACTTTTCCAGTTGATAAACTGCAAGCAATATTTGCAACCCATGCCCATTACGACCACGTTGGACTTTTACCAAAATTAGTTAAAGATGGATATACTGGTAAAATTTATTCTACCCCAGCTACTAGAGATTTGGCGTCTATTGTAATGTTAGATTCTGCCAAAATTCAAAAATATGAAAAAGGTGGTTCTTATTATGAAGAAAAAGATTGTATTGAAACAATGAACCATTTCAGATGTTCTGTTTATGGAAAAGAAAAAAAATTAAATGATAATTTCAAATTTACTTTCTATGATGCTGGGCATATTCTTGGGAGTTCTATGCTGGATATTTCTATTCCAAAATATACAAACTTCTTTTCTAAACTGATTCATAAAAAATCTGAAAATAGAATGCATATTTTATTTACTGGTGATTTGGGAAGAGAAAATAATCCTATTTGTAATCCACCAGAAACAGATATACCTGCTCCAGATTATATTTATTTGGAATCTACTTATGGTGCTAAAACACATGAATCAATTGATACTGTTTATCAAGAATTGACTTATGTAATTAACAGAACTATTGAACGTGGTGGAAAAGTAATCATTCCTTCGTTTGCAGTTGAGCGTGCTCAAGAATTAATTTACTTTATTAAAGTTTTAATGAAACAAGAAAAAATTCCAAGAATACCAGTCTATATTGATAGTCCTATGGCATCTAATGCAACAGGAGTATTTAATATTCATCCAGAGTGTTTTAATGATACAATTAGAAATGAGTTTTTATCAAAGGGTAAAAATCCATTTTCAGTTAGAACATTAAAATTTGTAAGTGATTTTGAAGAGAGTCAAAAAATTGCTAAATCTAAAAAACCAGCAATTGTAATTTCTTGTAATGGTATGTGTGAAGCAGGACATATTATTACTCATTTAAAATATGGAATCGAAAATCCTAATAATACAATTCTTATTGTAGGATATATGGGAGAAAATACTCTTGGGAGAAAAATTCTTAACAAGGAAGAAAAATTAATTATTGATAAAAAAGAACTTACTCTAAAAGCAGAAGTTCAAAAAATTAATGCTTTTTCTGCTCATGCAGATTATAAAGAAATGCTAGATTGGCTTAAAAAAATTGATACTTCTAAATTAAAGAAAATTTTCTTAGTTCATGGTGAAAAAGATTCTCAAAAGCATCTTAGTGAATATCTTAAATCTAATGGATTTAAAAATATTCAAATAGTAAAAGAAGGCGAGGTTTATAAACTATGAAAAGTTTTGAGGAAGCTGTAATTAGTGTTTTAGAAACTCCGTTAGTGCTTCCATTACAAGAAGAACAAAAAGAGAAGCTAAAAAACAAAGAGAATTGGTAGAAGAACAGGAAAAACTTTATAAACCAAATAGAAAGCAACTTCAGAAGCAATTTACAATTTGAGGATAATATGATAACATTAATATGTGGCCCAATGTATAGTGGCAAATCAACATCTTTATTTCAAAGATTAGAAAGATTACTTTATGCAAAAAAAAGAATTTTATTGATTAGACCTTTAAAAGATGATAGAGGCTATTTTACTCATAGTGGTGGAGTAAATCTTGAAAAATTAGTTGAAAACTTTGGAAAAGAATATTTTCAAATAAAATGCGTTAAAGAAATAGATTATGATTTTAAACATGAAATTGAACATCAAAAATTTGATGCAGTTTTTGTTGATGAATATTTTATGATTCCAGGTGCTCACATTCTTTGCTTACAACAAGATTTTGATGTTTATTATGGTGGACTTTTAGCAAGTTCTGAATGTAAACTTTTTGATGAAACAATTAAAATACTTCCTTATGCAGACAAAATTAAAAAACTTAATGGTGTTTGTGTAGATTGTGGAAGTGAATTAGGAAATTACTCCTTTGCAGACTTTGATAAAAAAGAAGATATAGTTGTTGGTGATGCAAAATATAAGTGTGTTTGTGCAAAATGCTATCAAAAAAACTTATATAAAAAGTCTTGAAAAAAAATTAAAAAATCTTTATAATATAAACATAAGGAAAACAAAAAATCTTGATTACTTTTTAAAGTAATCAAGATTAATTATTTAAAAAAATAAATAAAAAAGTCTTGAAAAAAATTTAAAAAAAGTTTATAATATAAACATAAGGAAAACAAAAAATCTTAATAAAATCTTTTGAGGAGTTATCTAAATGTTTTCCTCAAGAAGAAATAGAATTTACTTATCATCAAATAGCTTCTGTTTTTTCTGAAGAAGAAGTTTCTTACTGGATTGGCAGTGGAATTGAAATGGAAGCATATATCATTGAAAAAGATGATATATATTCTTCTATGCTAGGTTATGCTTTACTTGCTGATAAAGCAGTTAAAGACAATAAAATATTTCTAAATCCTAACACTTGGAAAGAGATATAAAAGTGACTTGAAAAAATTTTAAAAAATTGTTATAATATAAGTATAAGGAGAAAAATAATGCTGATTAAAAAGGAAGATGCAAAGATATTTTCAAATATCTTAAAAGCCTCTAAAACAAAAAACATGGATACTTTTATCAAAGAGATAGTTTTTTATAAAGAAAAAGGAATACTTTTTAAATTTACATCTGATTTCAAAACACTTTTTCTAAAAAACAAAGATGTTGACTTTGACAGAAGTATTAGTAGTAATATTTTTGTTTCGGCAGTTCTTTCTGAAATAGAAAAAAATGAGGAAGCAAATATTACCTTTAATGAAGCTGAAGGTAATATTTATGTTGGTGATAATATTTTTAGTGCTTCAAGTATCGATCCAGAAACTATTGACGACTATTTCTTTTCGCAGAAAGATAATGAAGATGAAGATGTTGTTCCTTTTGTTACTTTTACAAATGAGCAATGGAAAAAACTTTCTAAGGATTTTGTTTATACATTAAGTAATTCTTTCTTGCAAACAAAATCAACTGCGACTATAGGCTTTACTTTCTCTGAAGATAAAACTTATAAATTGTTGCCAAGTATTTTTGTATATAAAATTTCTTCATTTGATGCTACAATCGATAATGTAGCAATTTCACAGAAGTTTGGTCACAACACTAAAACTTTTTTGCTTCCAGAAAAAGTTTATGAAATGTTTGAAGATGCTGAAAATATCAAATTTACAATTAGGGGTGCTGGTGGTGTTTATGTCTGGTCTGATAAAATTTTTGTTAGCTATACAGCTTGTAGCTTCGGAGTAGAAAATTTTAAGGCAAGACTTTCTCACCGTTTTACAGATGAAGGAGGAGCTTTCAAATATCTTTCTTACTTGAAAAATTTAAAAGATTTTTTCAAATCTATGGAAAAACATTCTTTTGAAAACTACGAAGATTCTACTGTAGAAATCAAGTTTGAAGGCTCTTCTATAAGCGTTTTCATAGATGGAATGGTAAGAACTTTTGAAGAAAGTTCTGAATTTCCAACTTGTGGTTGGGCTGTTCCTTTGCACATTTTGTGTTTTTTACTTGATAATTATTCAGAAAATGTTGATTTCAAAAAGGTAAATGACCTTGATGAAATATTAATTACTGAAGAAGGTAAAGAAGAATGGTCTTTCCTTCCTTATATTGATTTGTCAGACTAAACGGTTTAAGAGTGGGTTCGATTCCCACTCTAGTCTAAACTTTTAAAAGCGTTTTACATGAATAGAATTTAACTTTTTAAAGATAACAAAAAGTTTTAGAGATGGTAGCTGAAGGATTGGCCTAGCCAGAAGTAGGCTAATGTCTCAAAAAGCTTTTTCTTTAAGATTTTATTTTTTATTTATGTAAGGCAGGCTTTTAAAGTTAATTTTATGAATTATGAAAAGATTTTAGAAGAATTAGAAATTAATTCTGAAATTGAAAAAATTAATAAAAATTTCAGAAAATATATCGAACAAGTATTTAGTCCTATTTATTTAAAAAAAATTGATAGAGTTTTTAAAAAACCATTAATTGTAGATACTTTTAAACAAAATACAAATGTTATGGCTTTAACCTCTCCAGATAATACAATAAGTATTAATATGAAAATGTTTAAAGAATTACCAACTGAAAAAGCTATGGTATATATTATTCATGAACTTTTTCATGTGTTACAAAATTTATCACAATTTGAAGAAATGAGGACTGTTAATAAAATTCTTATGGAAAAAACTTTAAAAAAGATTCCTAGAACTTCAATGAATAAATTTTTAACTGGAAAAGAACAAGATATTCATTCTAATTATAAAGATGAATTTTTATCTTATTGTTCAAATGCTGCTTTTGATTGGAGTATTGCACCAGATTTAAAAAAAGAATATTATGTTACTCTTAAAAATTCTGGAATATTTAATATATCTTCTAAATGGTGGAGTAAAAGATTTTGTTAAAATTAAAAATAAAACAATTTGAAGATTTTAATTATGATAAGAATGCAACACGTTGTTCTAATGGCATTATAATAAATGATCAACTATTAGCATTTCCTATGATGGAATTAAAAGAAATCAAAGTTCATGATAATTTTAAAAAAAGAAATCTTGATTCTGGTTTCTTTTATAAAGGTTGGTATTGGTATAAATGGATGATAAAAAACCTACCTCAAAATTCACATATTTTAAAAAACGAATAAAAACTAACTTGAAAAAATTTTTAAAAAATTGTATAATATATTCATAAGGAATAAAGGAAATGACAGAAAATTTTAAAAGCAATAAAAAGAGCTTCATGGAATTAATTAGTGAGGTCTGGAACTTTGACGATGAATCAATGGAGTATCTTGACAAAAGACTTTCTGATGAATGGCAGCCTGTTCCAGAATTTAAAGAGTTAATTGGAGATGGTTCTCACTATGAAGATCAAAGAATATCTTATGATTTAAATATGGCTGATCCAACAATTCAGTCATTCTTTGAAAGAAGTGATGAAGCTTACAATTTATTTAAATCAATTTTTAGTTATGCTTTGAAAAAACTGAGAACAGCTTATAACTTGGAAATAAATTATTCAAATTTTATTGAAAATAAAGCGGTCTTTAAAAAGAATATTACAAAAATTAAGAAAATTTTTGAAACAGTATACGCCGAAGACAATGTACTTTATGAACGTGACAGTGATAGTGATGATTACAGTAAAGAACAATGTTCAAAATGGATTGTAAAACAGTTTGAAAGAATTGGTTCTTATAAGAAATCTGCCAAGAAATTGAAGTTTGTAATCAGCTTTAATCCTATGGATTGGTTGATGAGTAGTACTGGAGAAGATTGGTCTTCTTGTTTTAATATTGCTAACTCTAGTGGTGGTTATCAGTATTGTCTTGGACTTCCTTTCCTTGCTGGTGATAAAAGCCGTATGCTTCTATATATCACTGATAATTCTACTAAGGAATGTATGGGAATTACCGCTCATCACTATATGTCAAGAACATGGTGTATGTTAAACGAAGATGGTAAGTTTAACATTGTTAAGTGGTATCCAAACGATACTGTAGGAGTTGAACCTGTAAAAGCTATTACTGGTAATAACAATTTCTATTCACTTGACTATTTTACAAAGTCAAAGTATGATATAGATGTTCTTTCTACAAAAAAAGGAGCTGTTATTGGTGTTTATCTTGATATGGGTAAACTTACAGTAATAGATGACAAACTTTATACAGTTGGAAATGAAAAAACTGGTCAGCAGTTGTTTACAAAGAATTTGATTACAATAGATAGCAGATTCTCTAGACACTCTTTCCACTTTGGTGAAATGCAAGTAGCTAGACAGTTTGGCCTTTCAAGAAATGGTTACTGCATTCCAGATTGGAGAAAAAGCAATCTTAATGTAGATTACTTCTTTTCAGCTCTTAAATGCTCAAATTGTGGTTCTGAAAATAAAGGTGGCTTCTTAATTAATAAAGAATTTTATTGTTATGAATGTTACAAGGACAAAGCTTATATATGTGAAGCCTGTGATGAACAGGAAATTATCAAAAAGGGTGAAAAGCCATATACAATAATGAGCGGTGGAAAGCTGATAAAGCTTTGTAAGTCTTGTTGGGAAAACAGAGAAGAATACATTTGTTCTGTTTGTGGTGATTATCACAGAGATTCAATGTATAAAACAGAAAATGGCAAACATATTTGTTCTAAATGTTTAAGCAATCACAAACAAGGATATGACATTTGTGAAAATTGTTCAAAAGTATCTAAAAATTTGATATATATATACAATACTTTCTCTAAAGAAAATCAAAAATTGTGTAAAGAATGTTCAAATGTAATAGAACCTTTTGATACGGCTGTCTTTGGTAAATATTACTGCTTAGAATATCACAAAATGCCAAGAGGTGTTCATTCAAATGAGTAAAAATTACTGTATGACTTTTAACATTTGTTATCATGCAAATGTTAAAAAGCTAAAAATTGATTATGGATTAGTTCCAGCAAAATTTGAAAATGGTATTTGGAAGTCGGAAGTTTCTAACGAAATTTTTGAACACCTTAAAAAGAAAAAGATTGGCTATATAAGATTTTTCAAAAAGAAAGATCAAGTATATTGTCAAATAATTGCTGAGAATCTTGATGATGATATGCTCATAGCTGAGCGTAAATTATTGGAGATTAGTGAAAAGTATATTCGTTCTAAAATACCTTTTAGATTTGAATATAAAAAATTTTTAAGGAAAAGAATTCAAAGGATTCTTCATCCTTAATAAAAAACTAAAAAATTTTTTCTTGACAAAGAAAATAAAAAAGTTTATAATTAAATTATAAGGAAAGAAAAATAAAAGAAGTTTAAAAGTTTTCTTCCTAAAGAAGAAATTACTTTAACTTATAAAATTAATAAAATTTTTATTTTCCTTGTAAAATATAAAAAATTAAAATAAAATATAGGGCAAAGACCCAAAAAAGGAGTTATTTATGGTACAGAAGGATGTTTTTAAGGTTGTTACAGACGAGCGTTTGATTATTGATGTTGTTGCTCCAGGCTTCAACGAGAACTCAGTAGTTGTAAAGACTGCTCGTGTAAATGGTGGTGAAGCATTCAAGATTCTTGTTGAGGGTCATTACAAGGGACGTTCAAATAAGGCTGGTGACCCAATTCCAAGAGTTGCTTTTGAGAAGTATGTTGAAGACTTCAAGTATACTTTCTCAGACAACACTGACTTTGGAGAGGATTTGTTCCGCTCAACTACCTTTACTTCAAAGGACTATGACCTTGACAAGCTTGTTTGGGATGTAACAGACGGTGTTATCCGTATCTCTATCCCTAAGACAGCAATTGCTAAGGGAACAGAGGTTAAGGCTTCTAAGAACGCTGATGCAGACAGCTCAGGTGTTCCTAAGACAGATGCCTCAGCAGCTTCCAAAAGCGAGTGAGAAACTCGGAGAGATTTAAAAAATAGAAATTAAAAAAGTTCAAGGTAGGTAGATTTTCTACCTACCTTTTTTTATTACCTATGAATATTATAAAACTTAAAGAAACAGATACAGATAAAATAAGACTTGTAAAAACTTCACTAATTGGATTAAGAGATTGTTATCCAGAATTTTCCAATTGGTTTGATTCTAAAATCCTTCCTAATATAAATAAATCAAGAAATATTTTTTTAGCATATAATTCAAATGGCTTTAGTGGTACTTTAATCACGAAAAACGACAAAGAGAAAAAAATATGCACACTATTTGTTAGAGAAGAAAATAGATATAATAGACTTGGTTCTGATTTTTTAAGAATTGCTAGTGAAGAACTTGAAACATATAAGCTACCAATAACTGTAAGCAAAGATGTAATTAATGTTTTCACTAATGCAAATGGGTTTAATTTTTTTACAGAGAGAATTGAAAATAATTTATACAAAAAAGATGTCGATGAATATATAGGATATATTCTTTTTCATAATCCAGATTTAGAATTAAAACGATTGACAAAGTAAAAAATATATTTTATAATATAAATATAGATTGGAGATATAAATGGCTAAAGATTTATTTTATAATGAAGAAGCAAGAAAACGCTTGTTAAGTGGAATTGAAAAAGTAGCTAAAGCTGTAAAGGTTACTCTTGGCCCTTGTGGAAGAAATGTAATGTTTCAAAAGGGTGACGGGGTAATAGTTACCAAAGATGGTGTTACAGTAGCAAAAGAAGTTTCTTTGGAAGATCCAGTAGAAAATCTTGGTGCTTCACTTATTAAGCAAGTGGCTTCTAAAACAAATGAAATAGCAGGAGATAATACAACTACTTCTACAGTTCTTGCTTATGCAATTGTAAAAGAAGGTATGAAAGCGGTAGCTTCTGGTATGAGACCTATTGAAATCAAAAGAGGTATTGATAAAGCTACTGAATTTGTAATTGATAATTTAGTAGAGCATAGTAAACCAGTTGAAACAAATGAAGAAATTACAAATGTTGCAACTATTTCAGCAAACAATGATCCAGAAATTGGTAGTATTTTGGCAGAAGCAGTTTCAAAAGTTGGAAAGGATGGTGTAATTACTGTCGAAGAATCCAAAGGAATTTCTACTACTGTTGAAGTTGTAGAAGGTTTGCAGTTTGAAAATGGATTTATAAATCCTAATTTCTGTAACAACAAAGAAAGACTTGAAGTAGATTATGATGATTGTTATATACTTGTAACTGATAAAAAGATTTCAGCTATGAGCCAAATTATTAAGCTCCTTGAAACCATTGTAAAAGCTGGAGGTAACAAGCCTCTTACAATTATCTGCGATGATATGGAAGGAGAAGCTCTTGGAACTATTATTTTAAATGATATTCGTGGAACTTTAAAAGTAAATGTTGTTAAAGCTCCTTCTTTTGGAGATAATAAGAAAAACATTTTACAAGATATTTCTATTATAACTGGAGCAACATTTATTTCTGATGATAATGGCAATACTCTTGAAAATGCTACTCTTGAAATGCTTGGTTCAGCTAAAATTAAATCTACAAAAGATCATACTATTATAACAAATGGTAAAGGAAATCCAGAATTTATTGAAGCTCGTTTGAATGAACTTAAGGCTCAGATTGAAAATACAAAAGATGATTATACAAAAAATAAACTAAAGAAAAGATTGGCAAAACTCACTGGTGGTGTTGCTGTAGTTAAGGTTGGGGCTGCTACTGAAGTTGAACTCAAAGAAAAGAAATACAGAGTAGAAGATACAATTGCCGCTACAAGAGCCGCCCTTGAAGAAGGTATTGTTCCAGGTGGTGGAGTTGCATTACTTAATGCTTCAAAATTTGAAGACTTTGTAGATGGCGGTGAAGACTTTAATAGAGGAGCTGATATTCTTCTTGAAGCAATTACTGAACCTTTAAAGCAGATTGCAGAAAATTCTGGAGTAAATGGTGAAGTAGTTCTTAATAAAATCTATGAAAGTGGTAAAGAAGGTTATGGATATAATGCTGCTTCTGGTGAATATGTAGATATGATGTCTAATGGTATCATTGATACAACTAAGGCTATTAAGAACGCACTTCTTAATGCTGCTTCTGTAGCTGGTATGATTCTTACAACAGAATGTACAATTACAGATATTCCAAAGAAAAAGGAAGATAATCCTCTAATTATGAGTCCAGCAGGCCCATTGTCTATGTAAAAAAATATAAGGGGATTTTCTCCCCTTTAAATAAAAAAACTTAATGGAGAAAAAAATTGAGTAAAGAAGAAAAGAGAATTGATGATGAAGAAATGATTATACCAGCAGGTGGAGGTGCTTCACCTTTTGGGCCTGCTAGTCCTATTATCAGTGTTAAAAATCATATATACTTTTATGATGAGGTAGAAACAACAGTAGCTCGTGCTTTGTTTAGTACTATGCATGAAATTGCAATGAATATTATTGATACAGCAGCTGAAAACAACTTCCCTATTATTCCTATTCATTTGCATATTAATTCTTGCGGAGGTTCTTGTTCAGATGCTTTAGCTATTGTTCAAGGCATAGAAGATATTCAAGAAGGAAGAATACATCAAATCAGTGGCATTCCTATCAAAATTCCAATTTATACTTATATTGAGGGCGAAGCAGATTCTGCAGCATCTTTGATTGCTTGTGTAGGAACCAAACGCTTCTGTTCAAAACATGCTCTAAGTCTTATTCATGATGTAAGACAGATTAGTGGTGGACAGGTTCAGAAGACTGATGATATTGAACTTGAAGCTAATAATCTTAAAATGTTTAAGGAAAAATTCTATGAAATTTACCTCGCTCATTCTAAGCTTACAAGAAAGGAATTGGAAGAAATTTGTTCAAAAGAAAATTATTCTAGTCCAGAAGATTTGCTTAAATATGGTTTGATTGATGAGATAATCTAAAAATAAAAAGCGGTTAAGAAATTAACCGCTTTTTTTATTGACTAAAATCATTCTTTTTGATATAATGAATTTATGAAGAAAAAATTTTGGTTTATAGCATCTGTCAGAGAAAAAACTGCATATAGAAAAGATGGTTCTTCTTATAATTATCATGATAGTAGATGCTGGGGTTTCTTTGAAGATAAAGAAAAAGCAATTAAAGCAGTAGAAGAAAATTGGACTGATATGAATGAAGCAGGCTATTACCCTTATGTTGTAATAGAAAGTGCGACAGAAGGTCTACTTACAGTCGCAAATAACCCAGAAGATACTATTTGGTTCAAAGCGATCTACAAAGACAAAAAATTTATTAAATATGAAATAACAGAACAACCAGAATTTGCTAAAGGTTTTGTTGGTTGGACAATATGAGGAGAATATAATGATAATTGATATTATTGGAGCTGGCCCTGGTGGTATATATGCCGCTTATAGGCTTGCACAATATGCAAAGTTGCATAAAAAAGATATTGATATTAATATCTTTGAAAAAGGAGAACTTCTAGAATATAGAAAATGTCCAATATCAACTGGTAAAGTTGATAAATGTGCAAATTGTAAAACTTGCTCAATTATGTGTGGGTTTGGTGGAGCAGGTGCTTTTTCTGATGGGAAATATAATATTACAAATGATTTTGGTGGTACTCTTTTTGAAAAGATTGGTTCTGATAAAGCAATCAAATTTATGAAAGAAGCAGATAAAATAAATTATAATTTTTATACATATGACTTATCAGAGGAAGATTTTCCGCATTCTCCATCCATTACCGAAAACTATCCTGTTTCTATAAGAACTGATTATCCACACTTATTCTCTTCAAAACAAAACGAAGAAATAAGAAAAGAATGTATTAAAAACAATTTAAAGCTTTTAAATGCTGATATAAGACACTTAGGAACTGATAAAAATTATATCATTCTTGAAAATATGTTTAAGTATTTAATAGCCAACAATGTTGGTATTTATTTTAATACCAAAATACAAAAAATTGAAAAATATGACGATAATTGGATTTTAACAGCAAAGGATGGAGAAAGTAAATTTCGTTGTGATAAACTTATTATTGCTGCTGGTCGTTCTGGTTCTAAATGGTTAGAACACATTTGTGAAGAACTTAATTTAAAAAAGACTTCTAATAGAGTTGACATTGGTGTTCGTGTGGAACTTCCATATGAAGTTTTTAGCAGTCTTACCGATAAGCTTTATGAATCTAAAATTGTTTATAGAACAAAAGGATATGAAGATTTAGTAAGAACCTTTTGTATGAACCCTAAAGGGGTAGTTGTAAATGAAAATACCAATGGTATTATTACTGTTAATGGACATAGTTATGAAGATCCAAATCTTCATACAAAAAATACAAATTTTGCTTTATTAGTTTCTCAACATTTTACTGAACCTTTTAATGACAGTAACGAATATGGTGAAAGTATTGCTAAACTTTCTAATATGCTTGGTAAAGGGGTTATTGTTCAAAGATTTGGTGATTTAATAAGATGTAAAAGATCCACTAACGCAAGGTTAAAGTCTAATACTGTAATACCTACTTTAAGTGCAGAGCCAGGAGATCTTGCTTTAGTATTACCTCATAGAATTCTTGAGGATATTAAAGAAATGATTTATGCTCTTGATAATATAGCACCTGGTACTAAAAATGATGATACTCTACTTTATGGAGTAGAAGTAAAATTCTATAACAATGAAATTGAAGTAAACAATCAACTTAAAGCAGCTGATAATTTATATATTATTGGAGATTGTAGCGGTATAACTCATAGTCTTTCTCAAGCTGCTGCTTCTGGATTATTTGTTGCAGGGGATATTATAAATGAAATATGAAGTAAAATTATTACAGTCTGATATTGTTAATCTTAATGGAAGATATTACTCTAAGGAATGTATGGAAGAAATAGAAAAACAATTAAACCTAAGAGATATACCTATCCTTGATAGAGCTGTATTTGATCCATCAGAAGGAGAAATCATTGGGAAAGTTATAAAAGCACATCACGAAGATGATATTTTATATCTAACTGTAAATTTACAGCACCAAATTAAACAAAGATTTATTAATATTTGTTTAATGGGTAAGTTAACAACTGTTTCTGATAAAACTAAAAAATACGCTGGAAGTTATGAAGTAACAGAACCAGATGTAAAACTTTTATATGCTGACAACTCTAATTCTTTCTTTAATTCTTCTAACATTAAAAAATTTATCAAAGCAATTGATAATGAATAAAAAAAATTTGACTAAAAAAATAAAAAATGTTAGAATATATTTATGGAAATAAGTAAATTTTTAAATGAATATTATAGCGATAGTGCTTTGTATATAAACTATCGTTCTACTCCATCTTATATTGATGGATTAAAAAATTCTGCTAGGAAGGTTATTTATACAATAAAAAAACAGAATTTAAAATCACAATTAAAAGTTTCAATACTTGGTTCTAAAGTTACAGACACTAGTGGATATTTACATGGTGATGCTCCTATCCAAGGAACAATTGTTACTTTGGCACAAAATTTTTGTGGAAGTAATAATTTATCTGTTCTAGAACCAATTGGTTCTTTTGGTACAAGACATATTCCTGAAGCAGCTGCTCCAAGATATATATTTACAAAACCAACAAAATATTTTGATTATTTATTTCGCAAAGAAGATGATTGTAATTTAATTGAACAAGAATTTGAAGGTGAAAAAATAGAGCCTATGTTCTATGTGCCTACCTTACCTATGCTCTTGGTAAATGGTAGTTATGGTATTGGTGTTGGTTTTGCTTCTACAATCCTTAGCAGAGATTTAAATAATGTAATTACTATTGTTAAAAATTTTTTGCATAACAAAAAAAGTAGTGATGATTTATTTAAACCTAGTTGGAATGGCTTCACTGGAGAAGTGAATTATCTTGGTGATAACAAATGGGAAATAAGAGGAAAAGCTTCAATTAAAGAAAAGAAACTTCTTATTGAGGAAGTTCCTATAACTATTACTTTACAAAAATATATAGAAATTTTAAAAAAATCTAAAGAAAAAGGTTTAATACAAAAATATATAGATTTCTCAGAAAATGATCAATTTAAGTTTGAAGTAACTCTTTCTGATAAGGAAGCTGAAAAACCGTTAGAAAAAATAATGTTAGACTTAAAGCTTATAGAAACAATTACTGAGAACTTAGTATGTATTGACGAAAATAATGCAATTAGAGAGTTTGATAATATTCGACAAATTTTTGAAGAATATTGTAAAATAAAAATAAATTTTCTTAATAAAAGACTTGCTTCTGAAATAAACAGATTGAAAGAAGAACTTCATTATTTAAGTGATTGTTGGAATTTTGTTTCTGGTGTTCTGGATGGTTCTATAAATATAAAACTTAAAAAAGATGAAGTAGAAAAAATATTAAAAGAAAAGCATTATTCTTATATAGACAAACTTTTATCTATACCAATTTACTCTTTAAATAAAGATAAAGTTATTGATTTAAAAAAGAAGCTAGATAATAAAGCTTTGGAATTAAAAGAAATGGAAAAAGAAACAGCAAAATCATTATGGATAAAAGATTTAACAGAATTAGAAACTGTATTGATAAAGGAGAAAAATAAGCAAGATGAATAAAATGAAAACCTTAACTTCTATAGAACATATTCTTGTACGTCCTAATCTTTGGATAGGTTCTGTGGCTCCTTCTGAAAAAGAAACTTGGGTTTTAAATGAAGATGATACAATTTCTTTTAAAAAAATTTCATATACAGAAGGTCTTTTAAAGATTTGTAATGAAGCAATAGATAATTCAGTAGATGCTGGTATAAAATCTAATTGGCAAAAATCTACAAAAATAGATATTACTATTACAAAAGATACATTCACATGTGAAGATAATGGTACTGGTATTTCTGTTGAAAAAAATGAAGATGGTGAATGGATACCAGTAATTGCTACTTGTGTTCCTATGTCTGGTACCAATTTTGAAGAAGATAGAAATTCAATTGGTGCTAATGGAGTAGGTATCAAAGCAGCAAATATCTTTTCTAAAAAATTTGAATGTATCACTTGTGATGGTAAGGGTAAACTAAAAATTGTTTGCACTAATAATCTTTCTACTAAAAAAGTAACAGAATTAAAAGCTACTGCCAAAACTGGAACTTCTATTTCTTTTTCTCCAGACTTTGATAGGTTTGGTGTTAAAGAATTTAGAACAGAACTTATGACTATGATAAAAACAAGATTAAAATTTCTTTCTTGGTTTTATCCTAAATGCCAGTTTACTTTTAATGGTGAAAAGATGGGAATTAAGGCTAAAGATATAGCTTCTATGTTTCCTCAGCCTTCAGTAGTTATTAATGAACCAAATGTTTATGTTTGTATTTATCCATCTGATGAACCTTATAATTTAACATATGTAAATGGTCTATATATGCGTAGAGGTGGAACTCAGATAGATTATATTTTAAACAAAGTAATTACTGATATAAGAGAAAAGGTTTCAAAAAAATATAAATCTATTAAACCAGCAGATATTAAAAATAGATTAGGTATTGTATGTTTCTTTAAAGATTTTCCTAATTGTGAATTTGATAGCCAAACTAAAGAAACTTTAACAAATTCTGTTGGAGATATTTCTTCTTATTTTCAAAGAGAACAAATTGATTTAGAAAAATTTTCTGCTAAAATTTTAAAGCAAAAAGAAATAATCGATAACATTACAGAAATGTTTAGATTAAAGGAAGAATTAGCAGAAAAAAAAGCTTTGGATAAATTAGGCAAGACAAAAAAAGAAGTGGATAGTGAAAAATATTATCCACCAGTTGGTAAAACAGAAAAGAAATATCTAATGATTACTGAGGGTTTTTCTGCCTTTTCTGGTATCTCACCAATACTTGGTAGAAAATCTATAGGTTATTATCAACTTAAAGGTAAAATTCTTAATATTTTTGATGTTAAACCTATAACCTTTATGAATAATCAAGAAATTAAAGAAATCGTTAATATTCTAGGAATAGACATTAACAATCCTCAATCAGATATGACTTATGATAAAGTTGTAATTCTTACTGATGCCGATGCTGATGGTAATGCTATTGCTGGTTTGGTATTAACTATGTTCTACAGAATTGCTCCACAAATGATAAAAAAAGGTAGAGTATGTAGATTGGAAACACCTTTGCTTATTGGAAGTAAAAATGAAGTAATAAAAGAATATTATTTTTCTTTACCAGATAAATCAAAAATGAAAAAAGACCTTGAATATTTTTATTTAAAAGGATTGGGTTCTTGGACTAAATCAAGATTAAACCAAATTCTTGAAAAAGAAGGAGGTATAGAAGGTCTTATGCATCCATACGATTATGATAAAAAAGCTGAAGAATCTATTTCCAATTGGTTTGGCGGAAATAGTGAAAAAAGAAAAGAAGCTTTGCGTGGAAGAGAATTTCATATAGATAATGTTTAAGGAGGATTATATGCCACCATATGGTTTTAGCGAAGATGATTATAAAGAAAAACTTGATAAAACACAAGTATTACAAGAATTTTATCGTGGTATTGATTGGACAAAATTTATAATTCCTACTATTAATGATTATTTTAATAATAAAAATAAAAAAGTAAAAAAAGATTATAAATTATCAAATGAATAAAAATATCTTGAAAAAAATTTAAAAAACTTTTATAATATAAAAAGAAAAAGAGAGTAAAGTTTTAAAACTTTACTCTCTTCAGGAGTACTTATGTGAACCAGTCTCTTAGTTCATTATTATCTTTCATCTTTTGAATAATTCTTTGATTTATCATAAGAATTACCCTTTCTATAAATAAGCTTCATATAATGAGCTTGACAATATCCATGCGAATAGTGTGGTTTATTGCATCCTTTAATTTTACATCCGTCATGCTTTTTAGCGTTTGGATCTATTTTGCAATGTTCTGATTGTGTAATCTTGGAAAGATTTTTTTTGGAATTATCATGCTTGTCATGATTATGGTGATGAACTATCTTACCATCTCCATAAGTTGCTCCAGCATTTTCCCTATGATCATAAACCCAACGACCATAAAGACGATTGCCAGTTTTTTTAGAATAATGTTTTTCTGATAATGGCCATTCTTCCCAATGACGTTTATAGTCCAAAGGTGAAACTATCTTTGCTTCATCTATTGTTTTGTCATATTCCCAGTCTTTGCCATCTTCCCAAATTATATTTATAGGTTCACTAAAAATTTCCGCCAATGTCATATAATTTAACTTGACTATTTAACAAAAAAATATATATTAATATTATGGTTATAACTACAGAAGAATTTATAAAAAGAGCAAAAGAAATTCATGGAGATAAATACGATTATTCAAAAACTATTTATAAAAATAGAAGAACAAAACTAATAATAACTTGTCCAAAGCATGGAGACTTTGAACAAAGACCAGATGCACATTTAAGTGGTCAAGGTTGTCCAAAATGTGCCATAGAGACAACTCACAAAAAAATATCAAAAACTACTGAAGAATTTAAAAAAGAAATTTACTTAAAATTTGGTAATAAATACAATTATAATGCAATCAACTATTTAAACAATGAAACAAAAGTAGATATAATTTGTCCAGAACATGGTATATTTTCGATTACACCAAATGTTTTACTATTATCAAAATATGGCTGTCCGAAATGTGCTATTGAAAAAAATTCTGAAAAGAAAAAATTAACTACAGAAGAATTTATAAAAAGAGCAAAAGAAGTTCACGGAAATAAATATGACTATAGTTTAGTAAAATATTCCGATAGTCGTATAAAAGTAAAAATAATTTGTTCAAAACATGGTGAATTTGAACAAATACCAAATGCTCATTTAAACGGTAGTGGCTGTCCAAAGTGTAGAGTTTCAAAAGGTGAAAAAGAAATTGAAAATTATCTAACTTCCAACAAAATACTATTTGAAACTCAAAAAAAATTTGATGATTTAATGGATAAAAAACAATTAAGTTATGATTTTTTTCTACCAAACGAAAATCTTTTAATAGAATATAATGGAGAACAACATTATATAAATACTTCTTTTAAAAATCACAATCTTAAATTACAAAAGCACCATGATTGGTTAAAAAGAAAATACGCAGAAAAACATGAAATTAATTTATTGACAATACCTTATTGGAAAGATACGGTTGAAACTTTAAATATTTTTTTTAATACTTTTTCATTGTTATTTTTAGAAAAAACAGCCGCAGAAAACAATCTTCAATATTTTTATAATGAAAATAATGATTTAGAAATAAAAGATCATAATCTAGTTTTTCATTTAGCAAACCTATTGAATGGTGAGACAGATTCTGTTAAAAGATGGGAGTATTATAATAACCTAAATAAAAGATGTGTTTTTGTTTATCCACCATATTTAAATAATAAAAATAAAATTAATATTTATAAAAATATTTTATTATACCATTGTGGAATTAGAAAAAAAATATATGCAAGAAATACAATAGTTAAAATATTTAATGCTATCGAAACTAAAAAATTTTTTGAAGAAAATAATATAGAAGGATATAGAAGTGCTAAAAAAGCATATGCTTTAATTGATAAAAAAACAAATGAAATACTAATGGTTTATTCTGTCGGTCATGCATTTTTTGGTAATGGAAAATATGATTTAGAAATTGCTAGAGGAGCTTGTAAACTTGGGTATCAAATTATCGGTGGTGCTTCTAAATTATGGAAAGCAATATTAAATGATAACCCAAATACAAAATCTATAGTCTATTACGTAGACAGAAGAGAATATGACGGAAGATCAATAAAAAAACTTATGGAAGGCAGTTTATTAAACGGAAAAATAATAAACTTAAAAGGAACTTCATCTTTTATGAACTATTGGAAAAATAATACTTATATAGGCAATAATTTATGGCATAAAAAAGGTGATTATACTAATAGAGAACCTTTAAAAAATAAAGAGGTTGTAAATGCTTATAAAAATGGGGATGCAATAGCAATAAAAAATCCAGGTTCTTTTGTTAATATATTTATAAGAAACGATTAAAAAATTCTTGAAAAAATTTTAAAAAAATCTTATAATTAAATCATAAAAGAAAAAAATTAAATTCTTAAATAACTCACAAGGAGCATTAATATAAATGAAAACCAATTACACAGTTCCAACATTATCCTCTTTAAAAGATAATGCTGTTAAAAATTTGTTTCAAATTGAAAAATGTAAAAGTGAAACAAGACTGTTGCATTTAACTGGTATACCAATCAGATTAAGAATCAATGCAGATTATGTAGAATTAACTTCTAAACAAAAAGTTGATTTAAGTGCTTACAATTCTATCTTTGAAAAGCTGATGAGCTTTTTTTATGGTATTGGTTATGTTTATGGATTTGTTGATAATAACATTTTAACAGTTTATGATGTTTATACCAATGATAATTATTTTTCTTCAAGAGATTTAAAAATTTTATCAGAAAAAACAGGATTGCCAATAGCAACTCCTATTATTGAAGGTCAACTAACTTTTGATAATATTCTTCATGTTTCTGAAATTCTGATAAAAGAAAAACATTTCTCGGCAGATGATTTATTTCTTTTACCAAGTGTATATATAGATTATACTATTACTTTTGTTTCACCAAAAGAAGAAAGCACTGTTATTTTTGGAGAAAAGAAGTCTACTACTTATAACTGTAATTATTATTATAATGGTTATTGGAAAAATGATTATAATAAAGAATTTCCTAAAATAAATGAAACTGTTAAAACTACAGAAACGACTTTGGAGCCTGTAGATGAAAAAAATGCAACTCCAACTGAAAAAGCTTTATATTTTGCAGATAAAGAAGTAATGAAAATTACAACCAAAGAAGAAAGAACTTCAAGATTTAAAGAAGTTATTAAGAATATTACTGAATATTCGAGCAAAACTAAAATTTTTGATCAAGAAAAAATTTGGTGGAAGAAATATGGAATTGCTTTAGGTTATCTGTTTGCAATTTATACTTTGCCTGCTTCCAGAAAATTTCTTTATGAATATGCAGAAAATTTTTATATTTCTACGTTCTTTCATCAATACCAAAGAGATGAAATATGGGCAGATTTATTTTTAGATTTTTTGTCTAATTATTATAGTGAAAATAAGAAAATTAAAAGTGCATTATCACAAGCTTGGACAGACGATTATTTTTTGGCTTTCTTCAGAGAAGAATTAAAAGCATTAGATGAGCTTTATACTATAGAAAGAGATCCAAAAGTTACTGATTGGCGTTTGCAAAAATAAGGAGTAGATATGTTTAGTAATGAAGAAAAAAAATTGCTTTTGGATTTATTCAGATTGTATGCTCCTTCAAATGGAGAAAAACCAGTTCTTGAATTTATCAAAAAAGTTTTAACAGATAACAATATTCATTTTGAAGAAGATGATAATGGTAATATCTTTTGTATGAATTATAAAAATATTCCTATGCTTTCTTCTCATACTGATTGTGTTGGAACAGCAGAATCAGGTCATTATGTAGAATTTGTGGATATTTACCCATATAATAATGATGAGATTATGAAAGGTCTTGGTAACATTGGTGGAGATGATAAATGTGGAGTATTCTTAATTCTCCTTTATATGCTTTCTGGTAAACCAATAAATGCAATTTTTAGCATTTGTGAAGAAATTGGTGGATTTAATGGAATTAAACATTTGCTTCCATTAATTAAAGATAATGAAGTCTTTAAAACAATTCCTTACTGTATTGTTCTTGATAGAAAGCACTGGGGAGACATAATCTGTCACCAGAATGATTATGGTACAAAAGAATTTGAAGATGCTCTTGCAAAAATTGGAGAGAAATATGATTATTCTCCAGTTCTTGGCGGATGTTCTGATATGAATACCATTAAAGATTATATGAATGGTTGTAATCTTTCAGTAGGATATTACAATCCACATTCAACAACAGAATTTGTAAGTTTGACAGATTTGAGAAATACTTATGATTATCTTCAAGATTTACTGGCAAATATGCCAACTAATATTCCTATGAAGAAAAAAGTAAAAACAC